>Ga0182027_10002098_pt1 | contig 32558 bp, 26 predicted proteins | sample 712E1DmetaG_FD_121300 | JGI IMG/M metagenome (GOLD analysis project Ga0182027, IMG submission 121300) | Permafrost microbial communities from Stordalen Mire, Sweden - 712E1D metaG (Illumina Assembly) | ecosystem: Environmental > Terrestrial > Soil > Wetlands > Permafrost | place: Sweden...
GGTCACCGCGCCTCCCGCCTGTGCTGCCGCGATCCCCGCCAGACCGAGTCCGCAGCCGAGTTCAAGCACGCGCATTCCCGCCATGGCCGGGCGCGCACGGAGGTCACCTGCCAAGGTCACCGACGAGCACCAGAGATCCGCCCAATAGGGGAGGCGTTCATCGACTGCGAACCTTGCGGGAGAGATCGCGTCCACAAGGCTGTTCGTATCGTTCACAGAGAGGATCGACCACCGGAAGAATCCCGATCGCACTTCGCGAAACGCTGCATCGTAGCGTGCCGCGATCGCGGGAGGAACGGCAGGAAAGGGGCGCGTGGGGTCCATCAAATCGTATACGCAAGGCCGAGCTGGAAGATGATGCCGTCGGTCTGGGTCCGTGATGTGAACGGCTGCGTCCCGAGGTGTATGAGGACGCCTTGAGAGGTGATGGAGGATTCGGAGAACGCGTTCGATGTGTGGAATTGCAGGTCACGGAACTTCATCGCGGCGACAGCTTCCCACGGGCCCGCAAACCTGTAGCGCACACCGGTGAGGACGTGAATCCCGTAGCCTGCCGTCGTTCCCGTCGACGGGGCTTCGGTGGCCCCGACGACGTAGTGCCGCTTGCCAAAATAGACCCCTGCTCCTCCCCCCATAAAGACCTCGAACCGCTCACCGGAGAAGGGAACGATGAAGTATCCCGTCAGCTCCACCGGAACGGCGGTGAACCCGTCGCTGACCGGAATCGTCGTCCCGGGAAAGGCGACGATATCGTCGGAGGCGCGTGCACGCAGAATATCGGAGGCAAGACTCACGGCGATATGGGCATCAGGAAAGCGGTAGCGGATCTCGGCTCCCGCGCCGAAAGAATTGCTGATCCCGAGCCGCGCACTGCGTGCCGCGGGATCGACGGCATCGGGAGAAAGGAACAATTGTGAGCTTGTGGTGAGGTTCCCCGTGATGAGGATAGACCACGATCCATCGCCCGCACGAAGGGGGGAAACGACGCAGAGAAGGCACAGGAGCAGAAGGGGGAACCGGAAGCGGTCCCCCTTGCACGCGCGTTCAACGGAAGAAGATGTCTCGCTTGTCTTCAATGTCCGCCTTTTCCTTCAGCCTCTGGAGCCAATCCGACACGAAGCGGCTTTTTTTCTCCTGAAGCATACGCGATCGGAGCAGTTCCTTTTGTCCCGCAAAGGCAGTCGAATCGAATCCCGATTTGACGGTGAGCTGTATCAGGTACGCGCCCCGCAGTCCTTCCACGGGGGGGGAGATCTGTCCGATCGTGAGACCGGACGCTGCGCCGACAAAACCCGGGTCGCGGCCGATCCCTGCGATGACGCCCGACGCGGTAAACGGGCCGGTGGTCTGAACATGGATGGACGGATTCTTCTGCGTCAGCATCTCGAGGCCTTCCCCGGGTGCAAGGAGCGCGCGGGCATCGGCGGCGAGTTGCTTCGCCTTCTCCAGTTTCTTTTTCCGGAGAACGGGACCCTGCAAACTCTCCTTCACTTCATCAAATTTCTTCACCCCTGCTTCCTTCACCTCTGCAACGGAAAGAACCGCTGAGCCGTTGGTGATCGTGAACGGCTCGCTCACCGCCCCCACCTTCGCGCCGAACGCCCACCGGACGATTGCCTCGTTGACGCCGATACCGGGGACCACGCCACCCTTTTCCTGCACCTGCGTTTCGCGCAACTCTATCCCCGTCTGCTGGGCTTCCTGACTGAATTCGGATTGCCGTGCATTGTAGGAGAAATCTTTCGCCCTGTCGGCAATATCGTTCTTCGTCTGGGAACCCACCGTGATTTTTGTGGTGATGTTCGCCACCTTTACTTCCCTGGAGTCACGGCCGTACACCTTGATAATATGGAGACCGAACTGCGTACGCACAGGTCCGACAATCTGTCCGGGGGTCGCGCCGAGGCACGCCTTTTCAAACGCAGGGACCATCCGTCCCTTGCCGAACCATCCGAGATCTCCACCGCTGGAAGCGTTGGAGCGGTCACGGGAATACTCCCGCGCGAGGTCGGCAAAGTTCTTTCCTTCGCGGGCCATCGCGGCGATGGATTTCGCTTGCGCTATCGCCTGGGCACTGTCAGGAGCGGTCACGGGGATGAGGATGTGCGCCGCGTGGACATATTCCTTGTCGGATTTCCTTTCGGCAAGGATCTTGGCGACATGGAGGCCGTCTTCTGCGTCGATGGGGCCGATGATTGCGCCGGGAGCCGCTGCGAACACCGCGCTGTCAAGTCGGGGGCTTAACTCCCCCCGATGGAAGAACGCACCGCTATCCGCTTTATCGGAGTACGTCGAGACGAGTTGGAGGAAATCGGCGCCGCTGCGTGCTTTCGCGGCCACGTCCTCAATCTCCTTCCGGCGGTCGGAGGAATCCGATGCGGATGGGGTCTCAAGAAATACCGCATACTTCAGCTTTCGCGACCCTTCATACTTGAACTGATCCACATTCTCGTCGTAGTATGCGTGCAGATCGGCGTCCGTGACGCTGACATCGCCGTCCTTGACGAGCACCGCAGGATCGAAGAGGGCGTAGCTTGCCTCATAGTGTTCGTACTGGTCGATAAACCTCTGCCGGGCCTCCCCGTCGGTCACGCGCACCGACGCACCAACGACGCTCTGCAATTTTTCCTGGATGCGCCGCAGGCGGAGCTGTTTCTCGAACTCCTGCAGCCGCTTCACACCGTAATTGGGATCGGAGCCCCGGGGGTCGGTGATATATTGGTTCGGATTCCGGAGAACCTGTTCATAGAGTTCCCTGTTGAACTGGCCGGTCGAATCGATGAAGTTCCTCTTGAGGTCCTCAGGCGGGTTCTCCCCGTACACCCAGTCGGTCAGCTCCTGGTCGCTCACCGTGATGCCGAGCCGCTGGACTTCCTCGTCGACGAGGCGCTGGTTGATGATGGACTCCCACGCCTGTTCGCGAAGCTGCGGCTGCATCGACTCGTCGGGCTCCTGGCCCGTCTGAGTCTTGGCGTTATCCGAGAGGGTCTTGACCAGTTCGGAGAATTCCTTGTACGTAATCTTGTGGCCGTTCACCTTCCCGATGACATCCGACTGCCCCCCTCCGCGCATGCCGAGGTAGTCCATTCCCCACTCGAAGACGATGGTGATCAAAAAGGCGATGAGCAGTCCGAACAGGATCACGGGCATGCTGTCGCGCATGCGAGTCATGATAGGCATATGGGGAAACACCCTCCTCAGCGCCGAGGACCGCGGATGCTGTGATCGATGAGCTCGGCGAATTCGCTGGTGACGTTGTTGGTACCCTTCCGACATCGGCTCCGCACGCAGAGCCGAGGCATTTTCTCGGGGGGGTAGGGACAAGAAGAATTGAAACGAAAATTAATATAATCGGAAAATCCTGCAAAAGCAACGCTTTTTTCGTTGACTTTCTCTGGGGGTGAGCGTATATTAGTGAGCTTGCACGATTCGATGTGGTCATCCTGCCATGCATCCGTTACCATCCCCGTACGCTTGACCTCGGAGGTTTCGCAGTGAAAAAGTACACCGGCAAAATTCTGTTGATCGCGGCAGCGGCGCTGCTCTCCCTTTATTTTCTCTGGCCCACCTATAGAGACTACTCGCTCCGCAAGACCCTCAGCACCCTTCATGGCCAGGACAGCGTGCAGTTTGTGGAAAACCACGAGAACGACATCAAGGAATACCGCGCCAAGCGCATCAAACTCGGACTCGACCTTCAGGGAGGGATGCGCGTCGTCCTGGAAGTCGACGTTCTCAAGCTGATCGAGGACCTCGCGAAGAACAGGGACGACGTCTTCGCCCAGGTTATGAAGGAAGTGCGTGAGGAATCGCGCAAGACCGACACTTCCCCCGTTCTCCTCCTCCGGAAGAAGTTCGAGGCGCGCCAGATCAGGATGAGCCGGTACTACCGCAATCTGCGCGATACCAACGACGATATTTACAAATTCCTGAGCGATGAGACGACGAAGGCGATCGACCGCGGCATGGAGATCGTCCGCAACCGCGTCGATCAGTACGGCGTGTCCGAGCCGTCGATCCAGAAACTCGGAAGCAACAGGATCATCGTGGACCTTCCCGGTGTGACCCGGGAGGCCGAAGTCCGCACCCTTCTTCAGGGGACTGCTCTCCTCGAGTTCAAACTGCTCAAGGAACCGGAAATTATGTACCGGGTCATGGAATCCATCGACAAGTTGCTCGCGGCCAGCAACGTGACGGACTCCACCGACACGTCAGCCACCGCCGCGATGCCGGACTCGACGGGAGACACAACGAAGATTGCCACTGCCGAGGGGGAAGTGTCACCGGAAGTGTTCGCCAAGAAGCATCCCTTCTTCTCCCTGGCGATCGTGAACGCGCAGCAATTCCCGGGCGAGGCGGTTGTTGCAGAAGAGAACAAGGAGAAAGTCCGGAGGATTCTGGACCGGGACGATGTCAAGCGCATCCTCCCCGCCGATATGCAGCTCATCTGGAGCGCCAAAGGGCGCGTGCTGGGAAACGGGAAGCGCTACTTCACCCTTTATCCGGTCAAAAGCACGCCGGAACTGACCGGCGGTGTCGTGACATCGGCACAAGCCACCCTCGACCAGAGTTACAACCAACCCATCGTCCGGATGGAAATGAACAGCGAGGGGTCGCATGATTGGGCACGGATCACCGGCGCGAACATCAACAAGCGTATCGCCATCGTGCTCGACAACGCCGTGTTCTCCGCACCGGTCGTGCGGAACAAGATCACCGGCGGGTCCTCCATGATCGAAGGGATGGACAATATTGAAGAGGCCCGCCTCCTTGAGATCGTCCTGAAGGCAGGCGCCCTCCCCGCACCGGTGGAGATTGTTGAACAGCGGTCCGTCGGGCCGTCCCTCGGCGAGGATTCCATTCGCAGCGGAATAATCTCTTCCACTCTCGCGACGGTGTTGACGGTTCTGTTCATGCTCGTGTACTACAGGTCCGGCGGCGGTGTGGCGGATATCGCGCTGATCTTCTGCCTTCTGTTTGTTCTGGCGGTCCTTGCGGCCTTCCAGGGGACGCTCACACTGCCGGGCATCGCCGGGCTTATTCTGACGCTTGCCGTGGCGGTGGACGCGAATGTGCTCATCTACGAGCGTATCCGCGAAGAACTGTCATTGGGAAAGACCATCCGCGCCGCCATCGACGCCGGATATACAAAGGCGTTCACGGCCATTTTCGACTCGAACGTGACGACGTTTATCACGGGTGTCATCCTGTTCCAATTCGGTTCGGGGCCGGTGCAGGGCTTCGCCCTCACGCTGATGATAGGGATCGTGGCCTCGTTGTTCTGCGCCATGATTATCTCACGGGTGATCCTGAACGTCATGATCGAGAAGTACGGCGCCCGCGTGAGCTTCGGCTAAACGACTATCACTTTGGGGTAGATCACATGCGTTTCTTCGGCAAAACAAACATCGATTTCATGGGCCAGCGGAAGATCTGGTACACGGTTTCCGCAAGCGTCATTCTTCTCGGCATGGTGTCGCTGGCCATCAAAGGATTCGACTACGGCATCGACTTTCTCGGCGGCACGGAGCTGATCGTTCGCTTTCAGGAGCCGGTGACCATCGGGGACCTCCGCGCGGCAATGGACAAGATCGGCTTCGGCAAGGCCGAGATCAAATCATTCGGCAGCCCGCGCGACATCTTGATCCAGACCGTGGAACAGGGAGAAGGCAGCACGATCGCCGAAAGGATCAGGGGAGGGTTGACCGAACGATTCCCACAGAATCAGTTCAGCGTGTTGAGGGAAGACAAGATCGGCCCAAAGGTCGGCACCGAACTTCGGCGGAATGCAGTGTACGCCGTCATGGCCTCCCTCATCGCGATCGGCATCTATGTGGGATTCCGCTTCAAATTCATCTACGGGGTCGGCGCGGTGGTCGCGCTGTTCCACGACGTCTTGGTCACGCTCGGACTCGTCTCGATATGTGACGGAATGCTGAACCTCGAGCTGAACCAGTCGATGGTGGCTGCGTTCCTGACGCTCGTCGGCCTTTCAATGAATGATACCGTCGTCATCTTCGACCGTATCCGTGAAAACCAGAAGATCTTCCGGAACATGCCGCTGCAAGAACTGATGAACAAGAGTCTGAACGAAACTTTGAGCCGTACCATCATCACCTCCGGGACGGTCTTTGTCGTGCTGATCGTGCTTCTGATGTTCGGGGGCGAAGTAAACCGCGGGTTTGCCTTTGCGCTCACCATCGGCATTACCACAGGGACGTATTCCTCGATCTACATTGCAAGCGCCATGGCCCTTGAATGGTCGCTGCGAGGCAAAGCACAGGCGAAGCTGATCGATTGATGCCGGCGGCGGCGGATTCCTGCCGCGTCGGAGGAGAGTTGCCATGACGATTACAACGACATCCCTGGGAAAGACGACGATCATCCGGCTCGAAGGGAACCTGATGGGGGGGCCCGATGCCAACGCATTGAATGCCAAGGTACACGAATTGGCGGACCTCATGCAGGTTCGCATCGTTCTCGATCTCGGCAGGGTGCAATTCATGAACAGCTCGGGCCTCGGGCTGCTCATCGGCGCTGCGAGCACGCTGAAGAATGCAGGAGGCGCGCTGAAGATCGCGGGTGCTTCCGAGAAAATCCTGGCTCTCATCAAGGTCACAAAGCTCGGCGGTGTCCTCGAGACATTCCCCACGGTTGACGGAGCCGCGGCAAGCTTCGGAAAGTGATTGCTTCTCTGTGGTGATTCCCCGACCTTGTGCAGCAAGGGTCGGGGGTTTTTTTTGTGACGTCCCCTCATCACTTCAGCCAGACAAACCATCATGCCGGTTCAGATTATTGTCGGCGCCCAATGGGGCGACGAAGGAAAAGGAAAGATCGTCGACATGCTTGCCGGCGATGCCGATATCGTGGCACGCTACCAGGGAGGCGCGAACGCGGGGCACACCGTGTGCATCGGCGATCGCCAGTTTGTTCTCCACCTTCTCCCCTCGGGCATCTTCCACCCCCATATTTGCTGCGTGATCGGTAATGGCGTCGTCATCGATCCCTCAGCCCTCCTGGGCGAGATCGCACAACTGCAAGCGGCCGGATTCAATGTGGGCGGGCGGCTCTTCATCAGCCACAACGCCCACCTGATCATGCCCTACCACAAGCTGCTCGACGTCATCCGGGAGCAGACCACAAACAAGATCGGAACCACCGGCCGCGGCATCGGACCGGCATATATCGATAAGGCCACACGGAACGGCATACGAATCGTCGACCTTCTGGATCGCGATGTCCTCGCCCGCAAGATCACAGCCAACCTCGAAGAGAAAAACCAGATCCTGACGAAAGTGTATGGCGAAACGAAGATCGACGTCGACGCGATCATCGCAGAGTACGAGGCATTTGACAAGAAGATCGACGAATACATCACCGACACGGCCCTGTACCTGAATAAGGCCCTTGCTGACGGCAAACGGATCATTGCCGAGGGGGCACAGGGCGCTCTCCTCGATGTCGATCACGGCACCTACCCCTACGTCACATCCTCCAATCCTACGTCCGGGGGAGCATGCACAGGTTTGGGCATCCCGCCAACGGCAGTCAGCGATATCGTCGGCATCGTCAAGGCCTATTGCACACGCGTCGGAAATGGGCCGTTCCCCACGGAACTCCTGGACGCCACCGGCGAGCGGCTCCGGACGATCGGGCAGGAATTCGGTGCAACAACGGGAAGACCCCGCCGATGCGGCTGGTTCGATGCAGTTGCCCTCAGGTATTCGGCCATGATCAACGGCATCACCCGCATTGCCATCACCAAACTCGATGTGCTCGATACGTTCGAGGAGATCAAGATCTGTGTCGGTTATGAGGTCAAGGGAAAACGGCTGAAATCGTTCCCGACGGATCTCGCGACACTGGAGCGCATCACCCCGGTCTTCGAATCATTCCCCGGCTGGAAGGAGCCGATCTCCTCGGTGAGGTCGTATGCCGATCTCCCGTCCAATGCGCGTCGCTATGTGGAGGCGCTCGGCGGGCTGACCGGGACATCCGTCTGGCTGGTCTCGGTCGGTGCCCGGCGCGACCAGACAGTGACATGCTCATAACATTCGATTGCGCGTCACTATGAAGGACGTCGCCACTCCCTCCTCTCCCATGAAGACGACAAATCTCAAGATCGGACTCCTCGTCCTTGCGTCGGCATTCGTCATCGCCATGCTCGTGTATTCCAACCGGATCACGGCGAAACTCCTCACGCATGAACAGCAGGTCGTCGATCTCTACGCGAAATCGTACGAGTACATCACCAGCGATCGGGCCTCCTCGGGCGATTTCAGCTTTCTCTTTGAAGAGGTGATCGGCACCATCGACTTCCCGGTCATCCTCACCGATGTCCACGACAATCCCCTGTACTGGAAGAACGTGAAGGTCGATACGTCGCTGACGCTGGATCAGCAGCGAGAGGTCGTCCGGCCGCTGCTCCCGGTCATGGACCGGCACAACAAGCCGATCAAGATCGCACTGAACGACACGACAGTGCTGAACTATGTTCATTACGGCGAATCCGACCTGATCGTTCAGCTTCGTTGGCTTCCCGTGTGGGAGATTCTCCTGGCGGCGGTGTTCATCTTCGTTGCGTACGTCGGGTTCACCACTATCAAACGGACGGAACAGAGTAATATCTGGGTGGGGATGGCGAAGGAAACCGCGCATCAGCTCGGCACGCCGTTGTCCAGTATCATCGGGTGGCTTGAGAGGGCACGCGCGGATGGCGAGCATATCCCGGCTGTTGCCGAAAGTCTGCAGGAAATCGGGAACGACATCGAACGGCTCAACAAGGTGGCTGCCCGCTTTTCCAAGATCGGCTCGCGCCCCGACCTGAAAGACGAGGACCTCGCCGAAGTCATCCGTGGGGTCATCGCCTACATCGCGAAACGCATTCCACGGTCGGGCAAGAGGGTGGACCTCATCATTGCGACACCGGGAGAGTTTCGTGCGTTCATCAACAGGGATCTTTTCGAGTGGGTCGTCGAGAATCTGATGAAGAATGCTCTCGATGCCATGGAGGGACCGTCGGGGAGGGTCACGTTCCACCTGACGCAGTCAGGAAGGAGGACGACAATCGATGTCACGGATACCGGAAAGGGGATCGACCCGCGGTTCCACAAGGATGTCTTCCGCCCCGGATACAGCACAAAGCAAAGGGGCTGGGGGCTCGGCCTGAGTCTTTCGAAACGCATCATCGAGGAATATCACAAAGGAAAGCTCTTCGTCAAGCAGAGCACTCCCGGCGAAGGAACGACGTTCCGGATTCGCCTCGGCTGACGCGGGCGCGCCGCCGGCGCCTCGTCAGTCGCCCCTTTTCTCCAGGACCAGCCTCGCTTTCTCCCTCCCCATCTCGAACGTCTCACCCAGCTTCGGCTGCACGAATTCTGTGTCCTGCACGGGGAGTTCTTCATCGGGCGCGATGATCACCGGGTCGATGACCTGTTTGTTCCCCTCCTTGAAGGAGAACGAACATTCTGCTGCGTGAAAGAGGTTGAAGAGCGCCGCCCTCGTCTTTTCGTCGGAACAGGCGGCGAGCGCCTCACGGACGAGACGATCCCAGGCCGCAAGGTCGTTGTTCACGTCCTGCACCGACTCCATGTCGCGGAGGAAATAGAGGTTCGGCAGGAGCTCCAGGGCTGTCCGCATCAGCATCGCAAAGACGTTGGGAAATACCGCGCGGATGCTCTGCTCTGTCATCATGGGATACGACGGATAGGTATTGACCACGAAGAGTTCGGAAATCCCCCCGAACCGCAGGACGCTCTTCAGCGGTGTCTTGTTGGAAATGCCGCCGTCGGCGTACCACTGCGGCAAGCTTCGAAGCGGCGCGGGGATCCGCGGATCGTCCACCACCGTTCGCACGGGGGGGTACGCGACGGTTGTAATCGTCGATGCCATAATATACGCCATGGCTTTGTCCGTGTCCGGCTCATCGGTCACCGACTTGACGTACGCGGCTCCGGTGTTGAGGGAACTCAAGCTGACATAAAACTCATCCACGGTGTGCCGTGCTCTTATCATGTCGTGACGAAAATACTCGCGGACATATCTGTTGTAGAGGGGAGTGTTGTCAAACAGCGAGTCAACACCCCGCACCCCGGGCCAGCGGTCCATGCGCGTCGTCGCGAACTTCAGCACCAGGCCGAAGATCCCCCACCCGCGTATCTTGTAGACGTCCCGATTGCGGAGTTTCTTCCACTGGCTCTCGATTTCCTCGCGGGCGGCACGAAGGTCGACCGCCTGCGCGATGCTCATCCCGTTGAGCGCGCCCACAGAAGTGCCGGAAAGAATATTGATTCGCCGCCCCGTTCGTTCGAAGTACGAAAGAAGTTCGACGAGTGCTCCCGCCTGGAAAGCCCCCCGCGCTCCCCCGCCGGAGAGAATGAGTGCCAGTTTTCCCACGAATGAACCCCTTCGAAGAATAGCAGTGAAAGAGCGCCTATCGACGACGCTCGGGAAAAGGACCCTGGTCAGACGCTCTCCCTCTTCCCCAGTGTCCGCCGAACCTCACGAAAGACCTGATGGAACATGGGACGCGTCAGCCGGCCGGTGAAGGTGTTCTGCTGGCTCGGATGAAAGGACGCGATAAACACGAGCCCATTGATTTCATATCGGGCCTCATGCCCGAATGCAGGCCGCCGGGAATACTGAATGCGCCCTACCTCGCGGTACGCAGAGAGTGCAGCATCGAATCCGACCCGCCCCAATCCCACGACGACGCGCACGTTCGCCAGCATTGCGATCTCCCGGAGGAGAAACGGCCTGCACCGCGACAGTTCGACAGGAAGAAGCTTGTTCTGTGGAGGGGCGCATCGGCACGCCGCTGTGATGTAGCAATCGGTGAGGATCAATCCATCGCCGCGCCCGGTTGATTGGGCCTGATTGGCGAAGCCGGCATCGTGCAGCGCGCGGAAGAGCCAGTTGCCGCTCTCGTCTCCCGTGAACATCCGCCCAGTCCTGTTACCCCCGTGCGCGGCCGGCGCAAGACCGACGAGCAGAAGTCGTCCCCGGGGATCTCCAAATCCCGGAAGGGGTTTCCCCCAGTAGGTTTCTCCCACAAACCGTTTTACTTTCTCGCGGGCAACTCGTTCACGCCAGCGGACGAGGCGCGGGCAGCGGCGGCACGCAATAATTTCGCTTTGCAGGTGTGTCACACCGGGTTTCATCACACTTCTACTCACCCGGCGCACGATGCTGCAGGGGGCCAAGCGCATCATCCACCGTCAGGACCGATGCCGGGGCGATGTCCAGACTCTTCACGCTGTCCGCGATCGTTGCAAGATCTCCGACGATGACGAACGCAAGATTCTCCATCCGGATGTACTTCTCGGCTGCGCGGAGGACATCCCCCTTCGTCACTGCAAGGATCCGGTCGATGGCACCGTCGAAGTAATCGTCGGGCAGGCCGTAAATCACGAGTTCTTCGAGGCGGTTTGCAATCTGTGACACGGTTTCAAATCCGCCTGGAAACCGAAAAGCCATATAGTTCTTCGCCCGAACAAGATCCGAATCCGGAACCATGACCAGCATTCTCTGAAACTCCTTGAGGAATTCGCCCAGCGCCTTGTCGGTGACAGCGGTCTGCACGGAAGAAGACGCGATAAAGGGTCCGGCAAGGGGTCGAAAATCGAATCCTGAGGAGGCCCCGTATGTATAGCCGTGCCGCTCCCGCAGGTTCTGGTTAAGGCGGGAAGTGAAAGAACCGCCGAGAATCGTATTCATCACCGTCATGGCATCATAGTCATCCGTCAGGCGCGGCGCCGCCACGCGGCCAATGCGAATGACCGATTGCTCCGCACCCGGTTTGTCGATGAGGATGAGCGTCCTTCCTGCCGTAGGAACAATCGGGGGAACGGGAGGTGGAATGGCACCGCTGCCTTTCCACGAGCCAAAAGCCCGCTCCAACCTCGGAAGGATCGTTACGGGGGTCACGTCCCCCACCACGATGATGGTGGCATTGGCCGGCACAATGTACTTGCGGTGGAATGTGAGAACATCGGCCGTGGTCACTGCGCGTACACCCTGATCGGTCCCCAATTTGGGGACGCCGTACGAATGGGCCCCATAGAGCGCGTGTCCGAAAGCGACCGACGCGATATAGTCGGGATCGTCGCGTCCCTGCATCATCTCCGTGAGTCGTTCCTTCCGTAACCGCTCCAGATCCTCCGGAGGAAACGTCGGACGGCAGACGATATCCGCCATCAGCACGATCGCAGAATCCAGTTTCGAGAGAGGCGTGTGGAGATTGACACCCATGGTGTGGCGCCCCGACTCAGAACTGATCTGCACGCCGAGAAAGTCGATGGCATCCGCAAGCTCCAGCGACGTGCGGTGACCGGCCCCTTCCATGAGCATGGAGGCCGTCATATCGGCCAACCCCTGCTTGCCCGGAGGATCCATGAGCGATCCCGCCCGAACGATAAGATTGATCTGCACAAGAGGAACTGTGTGCTTCTCCAGCAGGAGAACCGGCACACCGTTCGAGAGAGTGAGATGCTGCAAAGCGGGGAGCGTAAGCCGGGGCGGAGATCCCAGGGCGGGCGGGTGCGACCGATCCGGTTGGGCCGGCACGAGCGCCGGCAGGAAGAGAAAGAGAACAAGGAGGAGGACGGTTGCACAGCGCTGCCGCCGATCAGGAAGATTCCGGTGTACTCTCCACAGGATCCTTGTCATGGCCGGCCCTCCTTGGGCGCAGCAAGTTCCGGTTTGCCCAGAGGGAAGACGCTGAGAACGACACAGCCGTCAGCGCGAAGATACGTCGCTGTCATCGCCTGGATATCGCCCGGGTCGATGGCCTTATAGCGCGCAAGATCTTCGTTCAGATAGTCGGGATTGCCTGTTGCCGCAACATACATGTTCAGCAATTCCGCCTTCATCTGCACGCTCTCCAGCCGGTCGAGGAATGACGCTTCGATCTGGTTCACGGCCCTCTCGACTTCCCGGGGAGCCGGCGGTGTTGTGGTGAGGGCGCGGATCTCTTCCCACACGAGCTTTTCGATCTCGCGGAGGCGATGCCCTTCCCTCGCGGTGACGACGATCTCAAAGATCGACGCCAACCGCCGGCCGTCCTGAAATGCACTGACGTCCTGGGCAACCTGCAATTCATAGACCAACCGCTTATACAGACGCGAGTTCTTCCCCCCGGCAAGGATGGCGGCAAGAATATCCATCTCGGCATCTCCCGGCGCAAAGACGGGAGGAGTCGGCCAGGCGATGTACAGCCGGGGGAGCTGTACACGGTCTTCCAGTACGACTCGTTTCTGTTCCGTAAGAAAAACAGGAGGCGCGGCCTGGGGGGGAACGGCGGGGCCGCCGGGAACATCATGGAACCACGTTTCCACCAGATCCTTCGTCGTGTCGACGTTCACATCCCCCGCGATCACGAGAGTCGCATTGGACGGCACGTAGTACTTCCGGAAGAAATCGACCACGTCCTGATAACTTGCGGAGGCAAGATCCTCCATCGACCCGATCACAGGCCAGTGATATGGATGATTCTCCGGGAAGAGGTTCTCCTCGATCGACAAGGATGCAAGTCCGTACGGTTCATTGTCGTAGTTCTCGCGTCTTTCATTTTTTACAACGTCCCGCTGCGCGTTCACCTTCCCCGGAGACATTGCTTCGACGAGGAAGCCCATCCGGTCCGATTCGAGAAAGAGCGGAAGAGCAAGGGCATTGTTCGGAATGACCTCGTAGTAGTTCGTCCGATCATTGGTTGTCGACCCGTTGTTGTCGCCCCCTGCCGCCTCCAGCCACTCGTCGAATTTCCCCTGAGGGACATGTTGAGACCCTTCGAACATCAGGTGCTCGAACAGATGTGCAAAGCCCGTCTTCCCCGGCTTCTCGCGCGCGGAGCCGACATGATACCACACGTCAACGGCGATCGTGGAAACGCTGTGGTCTTCATGGAGAATGACGTCGAGGCCATTGGGAAGTGTCCAGCGGATGTACGGGAGGGAGAGGTGCCCGTCTCCGGCGAGCGCCGTCCCACAGGCGAGTATCATCAGGATGAGAAGCCGTTTCATTGACGCCTTGTACGCAGGGTAAAGAAGTGAGACCGGTCAAGGAGGTGATTTCAAGGAAGGGAATTGGATGGACAACATCAAGGGGAGGGAAGGCGGAGATGCATCTCCCCCGGGATTGCCTTCGATCCCCGGGGGAGAAGAGTTCACACTTCGCAAGACTTGTTAGACCGTCGCTGGCGGTTGCGCAGCAGGACCCTTGGACTTGTACACGCTCCCTCCGATGAGTCCTCCGATCAGCCCGAAAAGCGGATCGATAATGAAGGGCGGGATGATGGCCAATGCAGAAAGCGCCTGCGATTTAAACCCTTCCTGCATCTGCTCGAGCGCCTCCGGAGGCATCTTATCGAGAATGCCAAGACGATCGTACATCGACATGATCATCCCTCCTGTCGTTCCGGCAACAATGTTTCCAAGGGCGAAATGGAGAATGACCGTCAGAATGTCCCCTGTGATAGCCCCAAAAACTCCGGCGAGCGCCCCAAGCTGCAGCGCATCGGAGCTCATCAGCGGGGGATCGCCTGGTTTCAGATCTTTATTATAGAAGAACACCGCCATGAACCCGCCAAAGATGATCCCGGCGCAGCAAAGGCAGTTGATGAAGTTCAGAAACGGGATGCCGGAAATGGCTCCCATGATGACGCCGCCGTAAATCGCAGGCATCAACTTGCTTGGTTTCTCAGGCATCATTGAGTCCTTTCTCAGAAATGATGGATGGTGGCGATTGTTCCCCCTGCAATGCGCAGATTCCCTCGATGGCCGCAGGAATCAAAAGAAAAGGCGTGAGCACCCCAAACCAGAATCCCGTAAGCGCGCGGGTCGTGAACGTGGCCTGATGAAGGCCGATCAACCCCAGCCCGACATCCACCAGCATCGGGACAAGAGCGATGACCACCAATGAAGGGTGGAGCGTTCTCGGCCGTCGAAGATTCTCCAGAAAGGGAAAGAAGACGGTCGCCGCGAGGAATCCGAAGTAAATGAACGAGCAACGGCAGCAGACAGCCAGCGGGAGGCCCATGAGATGCAGTGAATGGCTCTCCATCTGGTGGCAGACCGGATGATACAAAGCATACAGCGCACCGCCGACCGCGGAAAGTGCGGGAGACCCGGAGGCCACGCACGCAGGGGCGAGAAGGAAGCCGCCGCACCAGAGCGCTACCCCGGCAAGGATCACTGCGTATGTCCTTTCGGCCCACGACATGCGGGAACATACCGGAAAATCCAACGAGAATCAAGGATTCACGATGAAACGTGGCGCCTTGAATCTCTCGCGAGCGCGCCGTATATTTTCCACACACGAACGACTATCCCCTTGCCTCCACCGATGCCTCCAATCGAAACACGACGTTACCTGATCGGCCTTGTTCAGATGGCCGTGGGGGCCGACCCCGCCGCCAATGTCGATCATGCTGCCGCGCTTATCACCGACGCCGCAAAGGCCGGCGCGAAGGTCGTTTGCCTTCCCGAACTCTTCCGGACACGCTACTTCTGTCAAAGCGAAGAAGCGTCCTCGTTCGACCTCGCCGAACCCATCCCCGGTCCTACGTCGCAACGGCTTGCAGCGCTGGCGCGATCTCTCGGTGTGGTACTTATCATCCCGTTGTTCGAACGGCGCGGGCCGGGCGTGTACCATAACAGTGCCGCTGTTGCCGACGCTGACGGGACGCTTGTCGGTCTCTACCGGAAGATGCACATTCCGGACGACCCGTTCTATTACGAGAAGTATTACTTCACCCCTGGCGATCTCGGGTTTCGGGCATTCTCCACTGCGGTGGGAAAGATCGGGACGCTCATCTGCTGGGACCAGTGGTATCCGGAAGCGGCGCGCCTGACGGCCCTGCAGGGGGCAGAGGTTCTGTTCTACCCAACGGCAATCGGATGGCACCCGCATGAGAAGGCGCGCTACGGCGCAACGCAGCGGGAAGCGTGGCAAACGGTCCAGCGCGGACATGCCATCGCCAACGGCGTCTATGTCGCCGCGGTGAACAGAATCGGGCACGAAGTCCCGCAAGCAAACGCCCCGGGGATAGAGTTCTGGGGCTCTTCGTTTATCGCCGACCCGCAGGGAGTGATTCTCGCGGAAGCGTCCCCCGACAAAGAAGAGATCCTGCTGGCCGAGATGGAGAGCGCACACATCGAGGACGTCAGGCGCAATTGGCCGTTTCTTCGCGACCGGCGGATCGACGCGTACGGCGGCATCATGCGCAGGTTCCTCGACGACGAACCCGGGAGCCGACAATCGTAGCCCCTTCCCCGCAGACACCTGCATCCCTTGGCTATCGCATGCCGGCCGAATGGGAACGGCATGACGCCACCTGGCTCGGCTGGCCGCACAACACGACAGACTGGCCCGGCAAGTTCGCCCCGATTCCCTGGGTGTACGGAGAGATCGTCAGGAAAATTTCCGGCGGCGAGCAGGTCAGAATCATTGTGGATTCCGCCGCCCACCAGCGGTCCGCCCGGCGCGTCCTCCAACGCGTTGGAGTCCCGTCCGGCAATGTTCGATTCTTTACCTTCCCGACAGATCGCGGATGGACCCGCGATTTTGGCCCGATGTTCGTCCGCCGTGAGAACCCGCACCCGGAAGTGGCGATCAACAATTTCCGGTTCACCGGTTGGGCGAAGTACCTCAACCACACGAAGGATCGCCTTATTCCGGCGCGCGTCGCGCGCAAACTTCATATTCCCATTCACCAACCGCTTGCGGGCACCATGCCTTTCGTCCTGGAAGGCGGTGCGATTGATGTCAACGGGCGCGGCACTCTCCTGACAACCGAGGAGTGCCTGCTCGATAACGCAATCCAGGTCCGCAACCCGGGCCTGGATCGCCGGGGATATCAGAAGGCGCTGCACGATGCGTTGGGGGTCACGAACGTCTTCTGGCTCGGCAAGGGAATCGCCGGCGACGACACGCACGGACATGTGGACGACCTTGCCCGGTTCGTCAATCCTACGACGATCGTGCTGTGCGAAGAGAAGAACCCGGCTGACCCCAACTATCGCCCGTTGCAGGAGAACAAGGAACGCATGCAGGAAATGAGATTAGAGGATGGAATGAAGCCCGAGGTGATACTCCTCCCGCTCCCCTCCCCCCTGATCTTCAACGGCATGAGACTTCCGGCAAGCTACGCGAACTTCTACATTGCCAACGCTGCTGTCATCGTCCCAACGTTTAACGATCCCAAGGACCGGGTCGCCCTCGGCACGCTTGCCGACCTCATCCCCGACCGTCCGGTCATCGGGATCCACGCGGTCGATCTCCTGTGGGGGCTTGGAACCCTCCACTGCATGACCCAGCAGCAACCCCTGAGCCAGCCCTGAACTCTTTTTTTCCCACTTCATCATTCGCTTTCTCAATTCTTGGAATCCTGGGAGCGGAAATCCGCGATTTGGGACCATTTTCGCACATAGTGCATGGCATGAAATTGGACGTAATGGCGGGCAGAAGAGAGAAAAGTACTGCTCACGACCTCCGTATACCTCTATAATCAAGGCGAAGATGATGAAAAGGAAAATGGTCACGATCGACGGCAACGAAGCCGCCGCGTATGTTGCTCACAAACTGAGTGAAGTCATCGCAATTTACCCCATCACCCCCTCCTCGAACATGGGGGAATGGGCCGATGAGTGGTCTGCTCAGGGGAGAAAAAACCTCTGGGGGACAGTCCCGTCGGTCACCGAGATGCAGAGCGAAGGGGGAGCGGCCGGAGCGGTGCATGGTGCGCTGCAGGCCGGAGCGCTCTCGACCACCTTCACGGCTTCGCAGGGTCTCCTGCTGATGATCCCGAATATGTTCAAGATCGCCGGCGAGCTGACATCCACCGTGTTCCATGTTTCCGCCCGGGCCCTTGCCGCCCAGGCACTCTCCATCTTCGGCGACCACAGCGACGTCATGGCTACCCGGTCCACAGGGTTCGCAATGCTCGCGTCGAACTCTGTTCAAGAGATTATGGATAATGCTCTCATCGCACAGGCATCCACGCTCGAAGCCCGGGTCCCTTTCATCCATTTCTTCGACGGGTTCCGGACGTCTCATGAAGTCATGAAGATCGAGCAGCTCACCGACGAGGATATGCGGGCCATGATCGACGACGAGCTGGTGCAGGCGCACCGCAGGCGCGCACTCTCGCCCGATCATCCGGTCCTGCGCGGTTCCGCGCAGAACCCCGACGTGTACTTTCAGGGACGTGAGACCGTCAACCCCTTCTATTCCGCCTGTCCCGACATCGTCCAGAAACAGATGGACAAATTCGCGGCGCTGACGGGACGGCACTACAAATTGTTTGAGTATGTCGGTTCGCCGACCGCCGACCGCGTTCTCATCATCATGGGCTCCGGCGCCGAAGCCGCTCAGGAGACCGTGGAATACCTGAATGCAAAGGGGGAGAATATCGGCCTGCTGAAAGTTCGCCTCTTCCGTCCATTTGCCGTCAACCACTTCATCAATGCTCTTCCGCCGAGCGTCAAGAAGATCGCAGTACTCGACCGGGTCAAGGAGCCGGGCGGTGCAGGCGAACCTCTGTATCAGGACGTTCTCACGGCGATCGTTGAGACCCTTGCCTCGCATACTGCGCCGTTTTCCTCCTGCCCGACCGTTGTCGGCGGCCGGTATGGACTCTCTCCAAGGAATTCACCCCTGCAATGGTGAAGGCGGTTTTCGACGAGCTGAAAAAAGAAACACCAAAGAATCATTACACCGTCGGCATTACCGACGATGTCAGTCATACGAGTCTCGTTGTCGATCACACGTTCACCACCGAATCGAACGACGTCGTCCGGGCCCTGTTCTTCGGCCTGGGTGCAGACGGCACCGTCGGAGCCAACAAGAATTCGATCAAGATCATCGGCGAGGACACGGAGAACTACGCCCAGGGCTATTTCGTCTACGACTCCAAGAAGTCGGGGTCCACGACGACGTCACACCTGCGGTTCGGGCCGCGACCGATTCATTCGACGTACCTGGTCAGCGCGGCCAATTTCGTGGCGTGCCACCAGTGGATGTTCCTCGAGCGCTACGATGTCCTGAAGGCCGCCGTGCCCGGAGCAACGTTCCTGTTGAACAGTCTCTACGATCAGAACGAAGTGTGGGACAAGCTCCCGCGGCATGCGCAGCAGGAGATCATCGACAAGAAGATCAAGTTTTATGTGATCGACGGATACAAGGTGGCGCAGGCGACCGGCATGGGTTCGCGCGTGAACACGATCATGCAGACCTGCTTCTTTGCCATCAGCGGCGTTCTGCCCCGTGACGAGGCGATCGAAGCAATCAAGAAATCGATCAAAAAGACGTACGGGAAGAAGGGGGACACGATCGTCCAGCAGAATTATGCGGCCGTCGACCAAACGCTTGCCAACCTCTTTGAAGTGAAGGTGCCGTCAAAGGTCACGAGCACGATTGAAATGCCCCCCGTGGTGTCGGCGAAGGCCCCCGCATTTGTGCAGAAGGTGACCGCTCCGATTATGGCGGGTTTTGGCGACGATCTTCCCGTCAGCGCCATGCCTGTCGACGGCACATATCCGACCGCCACCGCGCAGTGGGAGAAACGGAACATCGCGCTGGAAATCCCCGTGTGGGATACGACGGTCTGCATCCAGTGCAACAAATGCGCACTCGTTTGCCCGCACGCGTCCATCCGCGTAAAGGTATTCGACCCCGCCGCACTCAGCGGCGCCCCTTCGACCTTCAAGTCGATGGACTACAAGGGGCCTGAGTACAAGGGAGTGAAGTATTCGGTGCAGGTCGCCCCGGAAGATTGCACAGGCTGCGGTTTGTGCGTCGAATTCTGCCCCGCAAAAAACAAGTCGGAGACAAGGCTGAAGGCAATCAACATGATGCCGCAGCCGCCTCTGCGTGAGCAGGAGAAGGAAAACTTCGAGTTCTTCCTCGCTCTCCCCGAGACGGACCGCCGGACGGTGAAAGTCGATACGGTGAAGGGCTCACAGTTCCTCCAGCCGCTCTTCGAATTCAGCGGCGCCTGCTCGGGATGCGGCGAGACCCCTTACATCAAGCTCGCGTCGCAGCTCTTCGGAGACCGGATGGTCATCGCCAACGCCACAGGGTGCACCTCGATCTATGGCGGAAACCTGCCGACGACTCCCTGGGCGCAGAACAAGGAAGGGCGCGGACCGGCGTGGTCGAATTCGCTGTTTGAAGACAATGCGGAATTCGGACTCGGCATGCGGCTCACCATTGACAAGCACAACCAGATGGCGCGGGAGCTCGTCCAGTCGCTCGCATCGCAGATTGGCGACCAGCTGACACAGGGGCTCCTGAACGCCGATCAGTCGACAGAAGCGGGCATCTACGAACAGCGCGAACGCGTGGCCGCCCTCAAACAGAAACTCGCCGCCACCCCGTCGCCCGAGGCGAAGAGTCTGATGAGTCTCGCAGACATGCTGGTGAAAAAGAGCGTCTGGATCATGGGAGGTGACGGCTGGGCATATGACATCGGCTACGGCGGGCTCGACCATGTGCTCGCGTCGGGACGCAATGTGAACGTTCTGGTCCTCGACACGGAGGTCTACTCGAATACCGGCGGACAGATGTCGAAATCGACTCCCCGCTCCGCGGTGGCGAAATTCGCCGCCGGCGGAAAACCAATCGCGAAGAAGGATCTCGGCATGATGGCCATCAACTACGGATACGTCTATGTGGCGGCCGTAGCGATGGGAAGCAGCGACATGCAGTCCATCCGCGCCTTCATCGAAGCGGAAGCGTACGACGGTCCGTCCTTGATCATCGCATACTCCCACTGCATCGCGCACGGGATCGACATGGCAAAGGGAATGAACAACCAGCGAATGGCGGTGGAAAGCGGTCACTGGCCGCTCTACCGTTACAACCCGTTGCTGGCAAAGGAGGGAAAGAATCCGTTTAAGCTCGACTCGAAGCCGCCGAAGATCAGCTTCGAGGACTACGCATACATGGAAACGCGATACAAGATGCTCACGAAGAGCAACCCGGAGGCGGCGAAGGACCTGATGGCTCTTGCAGAGGGGGATGCCAAGCGGCGGGTTGCGAAGTATGAGGCAATGGCTCAGGAAGCAGGAAAGGATTGAGAAGGGCGCACGCCTTTGACGAAACCATCACCATGAAGAACAGACGGACGGAACTATGAGTATGGATCTCTCCACGACATATCTCGGGCTTTCACTGAAAAACCCGATCGTTCCATCGGCAAGTCCTTTGTCGCATTCGCTGGACGGGATAAAGCGGTTGGAAGACAGCGGCGCGGCGGCAATTGTCATGTATTCCCTCTTCGAAGAGCAGATCGAGCATGAATCAGCCGAGCTCGAACACTATCTTTCCTACGGCACCGAGAGCTTCGCCGAGGCACTCACCTACTTCCCCGAGTCCGACGATTATAACCTCGGTCCGGAGGAATACGTGGAACTGCTCCACAAGGCGAAGCAGTCTCTCGGAATTCCGGTCATCGGAAGCCTCAACGGGATTTCGACCGGCGGGTGGGTCCGGTTTGCCGCGAAGATCGAGGAAGCCGGCGCCGACGCAATAGAGCTGAATGTGTACTACATTCCGACCGATCCAAAGCTCGCAGGATCGGACGTTGAGGAGCGGTATCTTGACGTCCTCCGGGCTGTCAAGCAAGCCGTCAAGATCCCGGTTGCCATGAAGCTGAGTCCCTTCTTCAGCTCCATGGCGGGCATGGCACACCGTCTTGATGCAGCCGGCGTGGACGGCCTCGTCCTGTTCAACCGCTTTTACCAGCCGGATATCGACCTGGAATTGCTGGAAGTCACCCCGAATGTCATCTTGAGCACGCCGCAGGCACTGCGCCTGCCGTTACGCTGGATCGCGATCCTTCACGGACGGATCAAGGCAAACCTTGCCGCCACCAGCGGCATCCACACGACCCGGGATGTGCTGAAGATGCTCATGGCCGGGGCCGATGTCACCATGATGTGTTCCGAGCTGCTAAAGAACGGGCCCGGACGGATCAAGGAAGTGTTGGCGGAGCTTGATCAATGGATGGTCGAGCACGAGTACACTTCGGTAAAGCAGATGAAGGGGAGCATGAGCCAGAAATCGATCGCCGATCCCGCTGCCTTCGAGCGGGCGAACTACATGAAGGCGCTGAACAGCTATCGGTAGCACCTCCGTCCGATCGCGCGTACGAAGACACTGCAGGCCCGGTTCCGTAAGGAGCCGGGCCTGTCTCTTTTCCTGCAGAGAATGACGGCGCAGCGACGCTCAGGCCGGCCGCAAATCCCTCCGTCACGCGCGCCCCGTCCTCTTGAGGATCGCCTCCATCTCATCCATCACTCTGTTCATCTTCCGCATCGTGAGGTCGAACGGATGCCGCGTGGTCATGTCGATCCCCGCCTTCCGCAGGAGAGCCATTGGGTAATCAGCGCCTCCGGCCCGCAGGAGATTGAGATAGCGTTCCCTTGCCCCTGCAGCTCCACCCAGAACCTCCTCCGAGAGGGCCGCCGATGCCGTGAATGACGTCGCATACTGGTAGACGTAGAAGTTGTAATAGAAATGGGGGACGCTTGCCCACTCGACCCCGATGTCATCGTCGACAATGCACACTGCCTTCTCCTGACCGTAGTACTCCCCGGCGATCCGGCCATAGAGAGTGCTCAACAGGTCGCCCGTGAGCGATTCGCCGCGCTCTGCGATCTCGTGGATCCGCAGTTCATATTCTGCGAACTGAGTCTGCCGAAAAACGGTCGCCTTCAATCCGTCAAGGTAGTTCCCGAGCAGGGCCAGACGGACGCTGTCGTCGTCGATGCTCTTGAGCATGTGGTCGAGGAGGAGCGCCTCGTTGAAGGTGGAAGCAACCTCTGCAACAAAAATCGAATACTGCGATGTCGGATACGGCTGCGTCGCATTGGCAAGATGGCTGTGCATCGTGTGCCCGAGTTCATGGGCAAGGGTGCTCATGTCGTCGTACTTCCCGTTAAAGTTGAGGAGCATGTACGGATGAACGCTGTAGACTCCTCCCTGCGAGTAGGCGCCGGAGCGTTTCCCCTCGTTCGGATACACGTCGACCCAGCGCTCCGCAAGGCCACGAGTCGCCACTGCAACGTACTCCTCCCCCAGCGGGTGAAGCGACGCAAGCACATGTTCCTTTGCCTGGTCGTATGTGAATGTGAGGTCGACCTCTTTGATGAGGGGGGCATAGAGGTCATAGTAGTGCAGTGTATCAATTCCCAGTACTGATCTGCGGAGCATGAGATACCGGTGAAACGTCCCGAGGCTGGCGCGCACGTTTGCCACCAAACTGTGGTATACTTCGACGGGGATATTGTTCCCGTCAAGGGCCGCGGCGAGACACGACGGATAATGCCGGGCCTTCATGTAGAACATATCCTTCTTCACCTGTGCGTACAGTTGCGTGCCGAATGTCCTCCTGTAGGCGTGCAGCGCCCCGAAGTACGCGGCAAAAACATTTCTCCGATCGCTTCGGTTCGGGGCGGCGCGGTAGAGACTGAACGCGGCCTTGTCGAGGCGGACCTGCTCTCCCTGCTCAAGCGTTACCGTAGGAAACGGGAACTCGGCGTTCGAGAAGATTCCATAGATGTTGTCGGGACCGTCCGCCATCAAAGCGGCATCGGCAATGATCTTCTCCTCGGGTTCGCTCCCCGTGTGGTTCTTCCTCCTGACAATATCGTCAAGTGTCATTCTGTGGATCTCCAGGCCGGGTTCCGCCGCGAAAAGGCCGTCGAAGACACCCCGGGGGATTTGGAGCACTTCAGGCTGCACAAAGGCACTCCGTGCCCCGAAATCAACCCCGATCTGCCCCATATCCTGCACCATGGCCAGACAGGAAGCATCCCGCGTGTCGAGGTCGGAAGCGAGACTCGCGTAGACATACAGCCGGGTGAATTCCTGGGAGAGATCGCTCAGAAGTGTCATGCAGGCGAGGAGCACTTGAGGACTTTCGGCAAGCCGTCCCCGAAAGGTCGCAATCGCATCAAGTCTCGGTACAAATGCCTCTTTCGCAGTCCGCCAGGCACTCTGGTCAGGATAGAGGTCTTTCAGATTCCACGTCTCACTCTCTGGTATTTTTGACCTATCGCGCCCCACGCCGGGGGCGGCCAAGCCGGGTATTGCTGCCATGAGGCCCTGATCTCCTTTGATGGATGTGCGTAAAATGTACGATTTCGGGGGAGAAACAACAACCCGCCCGCGCGTACAGTTCTTGGTCGAGAAGAGGAAACTTTGTATACTATAGAAGAAGGTGCATCTGCACCGTGGAGCATTTTGCACAATCTTATCCGTCCGGGAGAAGTGAAAGAATGAAAGGTCTTCGAGAGCGCCTGCGGGAGAATGAGGTCATCGTCTTTGACGGGGGGGTCGGTACATACCTGTATGAAAAGGGGGTTTTTATCAACACCTGTTACGATGAGCTGAACCTCACCAATCCCGACATCGTGACCGAGGTGCACCGTGAATATGTCACCGCCGGTGCAGACGTCATCGAGACGAACACCTTCGGCGCCAACCGCTTTCGGCTGGCGGCCCACGGCCTCGAGAAGAAGGCCTACGAGATCGCCAAGCGGGGGGCCCAGCTTGCAAAAGCCGTTGCCGGCGACGAGACCCTTGTCGCGGGATCCGTCGGCCCGCTCGGAGTACTGATCGAACCGCTCGGGAAGGTCTCCTTCGAGGAGGCGCGGGAGGCATTCCGTGAGCAGGTGAAGGGTCTTCTGGACGGGGGAGCCGACATGATCATACTGGAGACGTTCGTTCTCGTCCCTGAGTTACTGCAGGCGATCCGCGCCGTCAAGGAGGTCAACCCCGACACCCCGATCATGGCGCAGGTGACGATCAACGACGACGGCAATCTCCTGAGCGGTGCGACGCTCGAGAGCTTTGTCAAAGCGGTCGGCGATTCCGGCGTTGACACGATCGGGCTCAATTGTTCTGTCGGACCGAAGTCGATGCTCGAAGCGCTTGAGACGTTGAAGACGCTCACCCCCCTTCCCATTTCCGTCCAGCCCAATGCCGGTCTGCCGCAAAGCATCGGGGGGCGCAACATCTACATGACGTCGCCGGAGTACATGGCGGAGTATGCGAAGCGTTTCATTCAGACGGGCGCAACGATCGTCGGCGGCTGCTGCGGGACAAATCCCGCGCACATTCGCGCCATCAGGCGGGCTGTCCGGGCCCTCCGCCCGGTGAAGCGGATGGATGTGTCCGGAACAGAACTGGCTGTCGTTGCTCCGGAGGCCGTTCACGTCTACGAGCCGACGGAAAAATCCCGACTCGCAACAAGACTGGCCAAGAAGCAGTTTGTCACGCTTGTGGAATTGGTTTCGCCGAAAGGCGTGTCACCTGCCAAGGAAGTTGCGAAGGCCCGGCGGCTCCACCATTTCGGTATTGACGCGATCAATATCCCCGACGGACCGCGTGCCTCGGCACGCATGTCTGCGCTCGTCCTTTCGGCGATCATCCAGCGCGAAGTGGGGATCGAAGCGGTCCTCCACTTCGCTTGTCGCGACCGGAATGTCATCGGCATGCAATCGGACCTGCTCGGTGCGTGGGCGCTCGGTGTGCGCAATGTCCTCGCTGTGACGGGAGATCCGCCGAAGCTTGGGAGTTATCCGAATGCCACTGCGGTCTTCGATGTCGACGCGATCGGCCTCACCAACGTCATGAATCGGCTCAACCATGGACTCGACCTCGCCGGGAACCCCATCGGCGAGCCGACCGGGTTCAGTATCGGCGTCGGAGCCAACCCCGGCGCGATCAACATGGATGAGGAGCTTAGGCGCCTCGATTGGAAGATCGAAGCGGGGGCGGAGTACATCATCACGCAGCCGGTCTTTGATCTCCGGATCCTTGAACGGTTCATGAAGCGAATCGCGCACATCAAGCAGCCGTTGCTCTGCGGGATATGGCCGCTTGTCTCCTACCGGAATGCCGAGTTCATGAACAACGAAGTCCCGGGGGCAAGCGTCCCACCCGAAATCATGGAGCGGATGAGGAGAACGACGACAAAGGAGGAAGGATTCGCGGAGGGAGTTGCGATCGCGCGCGACACCTTTGAACAGGTCCGGGGGGAAGTAGCCGGTGTTCAGCTTTCTGCGCCCATGGGGAGAATCGACGGGATATTCTCTATCCTCGGAGGAGAGTTATCATGAAAAGTGGCTGATCGGCATATCTTTGTTGATCTCGCATTTTCGGGGCAAGAGCGGAGAGATCGCAAAAGCGCCAAAATCGTGTGATTTTGAGCGCTTCTTTTTTTGCCGTAACCTAAGTGCACTCAAGTCACACACAGTACCATGCTCTTGTGAACTACGTCACAGCTATATTCGCAGGATTTCTCTAACGTGATCCCAGGATGTAGCGGTCCTTTTCTGGTCTCCGGGGGTCTTCCCCGGAAGTTGTCAGTCAGGATCTGTGAGTGTTTTGACACTTTGTTCTTTGTTTGAAGAGGCCTCTTACGACTGTTCCGCGAAGAGGCCGTTATGGTCTCACCATACTGCGGTGAAGCAATGAATCTCGGTCAAATGATGCTGGTCATCGGAGCTGTTGTCTTGCTCGGCGTTCTCATTCTTAATGCGAACTCCAGCGTATACCAGGCAACCGATACAATGTACACCAGTGAGTTTGGTGTCACAGCGATCTCGCTGGCCACCTCGATCGTCGAGGAAGCCAGCGGGAAGATGTTCGACAAGGCCATTGCCGACACAAACGCAGCGGCTGTCTATGATTCGAGCTACTTTACGACTCCCGCATTGCTCGGACCTGATGTGGGGGAGAGTTATCACGGGGCAAAAGACTTCAATGACTTTGATGATTTTAATGGGTTGTTCCTCGTTTACAAAAGTAACGTCGCTGCGGACACCGCCTCGACGCCGGGCTCCAACTGGGAGACGATTATTCCCGGTATTCGAGCGAAGTACTTTGTGCACTGTACCGTTTGCTACGTCAATCCACCTAATCTCGACGTCGCATATACCATAAGGCAGACCTGGCATAAGAAGATCATCGTGACGGTCACAAGTCCGTCTTCCAATGATACCCTTGTGTATCCTTCCATCATGAGCTACTGGAACTAACGATCTTTTCGGGAAAGGAAGAGCATCCATGTCCGTCATGCTTGATATCATCGGTTCCGTCATTATCGCAGGCTACGTCATCCTTATGGGATTGCAGCTTAATGGGTCGATCATGGGGACCGCCACCTCTTCCGTGACAAACCTCAACGTGCAGGAATCGATGAGTGAGCTCGTCCGCAATCTGGAATATGACTTTCGCAAGATCGGATATCACGTTGCCGATCCGAAAATGTGCATCGCGCTCGCCGATACCTCCCATATCAAGTTCTATGCGGATATGGACCGGGATGGTTCTGTCGACAGCGTCGAATGGTTCGCAGGTGCTCCCCTGACCACCCTGCCGAATCCGGCCATCCGGGTGCTCTACAGGAAGCTCAATCAAGAGGACGCGGGCGGAGCAGCCGGACTTGGTGTCACACAATTTAAGTTGCGGTATTTCGATGCGCACGGCACGGAGATCCCCCCCCTGTCGACGTCTCTCTACAGTCAAATCTGGACTATAGAGGTTTCATTGCGCGTGGAAAGTCCCTATCAGGTTCAGGCAGCGGTGAACACGGAAAACTCTGAATATGCGGCGGCGTACTGGCGACAGACGCGGCTCGCTTCGCGAAACATTAAACGTCACGGCTAAGAGGGAAGATCATGGGCAAATCGACCATCGTCTATGTCATAGGGCTGACTCTGCTCGTCGGGATAGCCCTGACCAATATCGGTCAGAACAGCGTAAAAACAGTCGATGCCTATATGGGCTACTACTCAACGACCCAAGTGCATAACATTGCGGTGTCGGGAGCAAATGTCGGAACGAACTATTTGCTCAACAGGGGGAGTGCTCCGCCGAATTTCGGCGTGACCTTCTTCGGTGGAAGGGATTCCATTAGCTACATTCCGGACCTTCCTCAACCGCTCTGGGTGACGTTGCGGAGCGTCGCCGTGACGAATATGTCAGACCAGAATGGAATTCAATACCGTGACACCGTCGAGGGCGTATTCAAGCACGTCCAGTTTGCAAAGTTCAGCTGGTTCACCGAGAGCGAAATCAACGGATACATCGACAAGAACGGCAACAAGGGACCGTACTACGGGTACGCCGACTGGAAGATCACGGGTGATTCGGTATGGGGCCCGGCACACACCAACAACCATTTTAATTTCGATGGCACGCCGTATTTCCATGACAAGATCACCGGAAGCCTCGCGGCGGTACTTGGTCCCACCGCCAACCCGGTCTACAACGGGGGGTTCCAGTGGGGCATTCAGAAAAAGCGCCCGAACACTTCCGCCCTGGAGGCCAGACTCACTGCAGCAGCAGGATGGTACTATGATGGCAACGCGAACGGGGGGAAAGATGTGGCACTGACCTTTATCAATGACAACGTGCGCGTCCAGTCTCCTCCGGGGGGAGGGGGGATGGATACGACGATGCCTATTACCACCCTGGCCCCGGGCGGCGTCATGGTCGTCAAGAACGCTGATCTCCGTATCAAGGGGGTTTACTCCGGGTCACTCACCGTTGCGGCCTTTTCGGGAACCGGGGCAGCGGTCAACAAGGGAAATGTATGGATAGACGGCAGTGTCACTGCGAAGATAAACCCGGTCAACAATCCGAGCTCTCCCGACATGCTCGGTATCGTCGCCGGACGGATGGCGTATATCACTCAGGACAACACACGCAACGCATCTTCCCAGCTCAATATCCAGGCGGCCGTCTATTGTCAGAACGGGGAATTGACTGCGGAGAATTTCTGGAACATTCCCGTGAGCGGAAGTGTCAATCTCTTCGGCGGGGTGACCCAGATCAGTGCCGGAAGTCTCGGCGTGTTCAACCCGGGACCACCGCTTCAATTTTTGAACGGGTTCTCGTACAGGATCCACAATGACGCAAGGTTCGATTCGCTGCAACCGCCGAGCTATCCATATTCCGACAGTTATGAACTCGTCTCCTGGTGGGAGGACTGAAAGTCCCGACGGCAAGACTATGAAACCTTTGTTTGATTGAGTACGCCGTTGCGAATGTCTCTTCGGGGAGGGGAAACCCTCCCCTTTTTTTGTTTCATTGATTTTTCCCCCCGTTTTCAGTTAATTCCTCCATGTCAACACCCCTCATGCAGCAATATGCCCGCGTCAAGGCGAGCTACCCGGACACGATTCTCCTCTTCAGGATGGGCGATTTCTTCGAGACGTTTGAAGAAGACGCAGCCACCACCTCGCGCGTTCTGGGAATCACATTGACAAAGCGCGGCAACGGCGCTGCCGGGGAAATCCCTCTTGCCGGATTCCCCCATCACGCACTCGACACGTACCTGCCCAAGCTTCTCAAGGCGGGGTACCGTGTCGCCGTTTGCGAGCAACTCGAAGACCCCAAACATGCCAAAGGGATCGTCAAACGGGACGTCGTAGAAGTCGTCACCCCCGGGGTGGCATTCTCCGACCGCGTGCTGGAGCAGAAACAGAACAATTACCTTGCGGCGGTCGCTCTCTCGTCCCCCCTTGCAACCCATGACGACCCGGTCGGTTTCGCCTTTGTCGATGTCTCCACTGCCGACTTCCGTGTGGGCGAGATCCCCCTTTACGCCCTCGCCGAGCACGTCGCATCCATTGCTCCTTCGGAAATCATTGTTCAGAAGAGGGATGCGGAAGCCGTGCGAGAGATCCTCGGCCCTGCTTTTCGCGGTCTCTATACAAAGCGGGACGACTGGCTTTTCACGCGCGACTACGCCTATGATCTCCTGACGCGCGAGCTTGACACCCTGACGCTCAAAGGTTTCGGACTCGACGAGATGGAAACAGGCGTCGCGGCCGCCGGTGCTGTGTTGGGGTATCTGCAGGAGACACAGAAATCCAACCTCCTCCACATCCGGCGCCTCGTCCGGTACGACATTGGGAGCCACATCGTCCTCGATCCATCGACGAAGAGGAACCTTGAGATTACGGCAACGACCGCGGGTTCAGAAGCCGGATCTCTGTTCACGGTCATTGACCGGACCTCAACTCCCATGGGAGGGCGGTTGCTCAAACAATGGGTGAACGCACCGCTCAATGCCGTCACGCCAATCCGTGCCCGTCTCGACGCCGTTGAGGAGCTGGTTACCAATGCGCGGCTGCGGGAAGGATGCACCGACATTCTGGCCGGGATCGGCGACCTGGAACGGCTCAACACGCGGATTTGCACGGGACGCGCGACCCCCCGGGACATGACGGGACTCCAGACCATTCTCATTGCAACAGCGGGCCTGCAGAGCGTCATTTCCCCCGCCACCTCTGGCCTGCTCCGGGAGTCCCGGGAGGGGCTTCATCCTCTCCCCGAGATCGTGTCGCTTCTCCAAAGCGCCCTCGAGCCCGATCCCCCCGCCACCCTTGCCGACGGGGGAGTCATCCGCACCGGGTACAGCCCGGAACTTGACGAGGTCCGCTCTCTTGCGCTGGGCGGCAAGCAATGGATCGCCGCCCTCCAGAAGACCGAGCGGGAGCGGACGGGGATTCCCTCCCTCAAGGTGGGTTTCAACAACGTGTTCGGGTATTACATCGAGATCACCAACACGCACCGGGAAAAGGCGCCTCAGGACTACATCCGCAAACAGACCCTCGCCAATGCCGAGCGATTTGTCACTCCCGAGTTGAAGGAGTTCGAGGAGAAGATTCTCCACGCGGAAGAACGGATCCTCGCGCTCGAGACAGAACTCTTTCAGGGCCTCCGACTCCGCATTGCCGGGCACGCGGAGACCATCCAGGACGACGCACGCATCCTCGCCACGCTCGATTGTCTCTGTTCGCTTGCCTCCGTGGCGGTGGAGAACCGGTACGTCCGTCCCGAAGTCAACGATTCCACGGTCCTCGATATCGTCGATGGCCGCCATCCGGTGATTGAGCGCCTCCTCCCCCCGGGAGAATCGTACATACCCAACAATGTCCATCTCGATACCTCCGCCGATCAGATTCTGATTATCACCGGACCGAACATGAGCGGGAAGTCGAGCTACCTGCGGCAGACAGGACTTATCGTCCTGCTCGCCCAAATTGGGAGCTTTGTCCCTGCACGAAGCGCCTTCGTGGGAATCGTTGACCGGATCTTCACACGCGTGGGAGCAAGCGACAACATCTCCTCCGGCGAGAGCACGTTTCTGGTGGAGATGCATGAAGCGGCCCATATCGTGAACGCCGCCACGCCGCGCAGCCTGATCCTGCTGGATGAAGTGGGGAGAGGAACGAGCACATTCGACGGCATCAGCATAGCATGGGCTTTCACGGAGTACCTCCACGAGAAGGTTGGGGCACGCACGCTCTTTGCCACCCACTATCATGAGCTGAACGAACTTGCCGATCTCTTCCCCCGAATCATCAATCTCAAGGTGGAGGTGCGGGAGTATGGAAGCAAGGTCGTTTTTCTGCACAAGGTCTCTCCCGGCGTGGCCGACCATTCCTACGGAATCCATGTCGCACGTATGGCGGGACTGCCGCAGGAAGTGACCGACCGGGCGCAGGTGCTCCTGAAGAATCTCGAGGGAACGGATCTCTCCGTTCACGGCACAAGCGCTGTAAAGAAGCGGGGACGGGTGCAGGCGCCCGAAGTACAGCTTACGCTCTTCGAGATGAAGGACGACCCCCTGCGGGCCGAGTTGGCATCCCTGGACATCGATGGGATGACGCCGATCGAAGCGCTCCAAACTCTCGCTGCGCTCCGCAAGAAAGCGGGTGAGAGACCATAGGCAGCACATGGGGGAGGAACCGATGACAGGACAGGAGATCAAGCTGCTCCAGGCATTCAACGCATGGGCAACGACACGAATCTTTGACGCCGTCGCTTCGTTGCCGCACGAGGACGTCATCAAAGACATGAAAAGCAGCCACACCAGCATCCACGGTACGATTCTCCACCAGGTGCTTGCGGAGCGGCGTTGGCTTCACCGGTGGACGGGCGGCCCCGCAGTCAAACCCATGACAGCGGCCGATGCACAGACAGTTGCCGCACTCCGCGGGCTTTGGGAACAAACGGGATATGATGGAGCAAAATTCTTCAGCACGCTGACAGACCAGAAACTCCAGGCGCCGCTGACGTACACCGATGTTGCCGGTCAGAAAACGACGCTTCCTCTCTGGCAATCGGTTCTTCACGTGGTCGATCATTCGACGTACCACAGGGGCCAGGTTGTCGCGCTGTTCCGTCAGCTTGGGCATACCCCGCCCTCGACCGGGATGGCGTTGTTCTTCCGGGAGGTGGCAAAGATCGCGTAGGAGTCCCGCCTCCTCAGGTGGGGAACCGCAATTCCCGCACCTTTCTCACTGCCTGGGCGGAGGGTGACAGGGGTCGAAATGAGTAAAAACGGCGAAATTGTCAGCATTTCGCCGTTTTTGTGGTGTTGGAATTCCCCTCCCCTTTCCGTACCTTTGATGAACAGCGTGGTCCCTCAAGGGGCCACGGTTTTTTTCTCGGGCATTCGGAACAGGATGGCGGCATTCGATGGGATTGTATCCTCAGCCAAACAAGTGGCAGTGCGGTCCATTCGCACTGAAATA
>Ga0182027_10002099_pt1 | contig 32553 bp, 28 predicted proteins | sample 712E1DmetaG_FD_121300 | JGI IMG/M metagenome (GOLD analysis project Ga0182027, IMG submission 121300) | Permafrost microbial communities from Stordalen Mire, Sweden - 712E1D metaG (Illumina Assembly) | ecosystem: Environmental > Terrestrial > Soil > Wetlands > Permafrost | place: Sweden...
GAGACCATTATAGGTAAGACGATCCCCATTGGTAGATACAAATAGGGCAGGGGACAGATCATGACGCAAACGAAGGTATGATCGCAATGCTCTTCTCGTTTTACGCCCCAGGAATACCATTCGTGTTTTGCCTCCTTTTCCATATCGGATCATTACTGCACCGGTATTCAGATCGGTGTCTTCTATAGTCGTATTGCACAATTCCTGTGCTCTTGCCCCTGTGTCCAGCAGGAACAGGAAAATGGCGCGGTCCCGCTCCCCGCTAAATTTTCCACGTGGACAGGTGTAGATGAGTGCCTTAACGTCTTCTATGGAAATCGGCTCTAAAGGTTCAACTGCCACTTTGGGTGGCTTAACCTTTAGCATTGGATTTTTCCATTCTGGAGGCATGACCTCTTCGTTCATCAGCCAGCGGAAGAAGGCTCTCAGGGTTCTGTAGGCTGCATGTACGCCGCCAGGATTATGTGTTTCTGAAAAGGTGAGGAAGTAACGCCGCAGATAATCCGGAGTAATTTGCTGGATCAGAGTTAATGAGTTTGCGTTGCAGTATGTTATGAATGGATTTAGGAACTGTCGATAGAACTTAAGTGTGTGCCGTGATAAGCCGGCTGCCTGCCGGTCTATCAGGAACGACTCGACGGAGATGCCCAAATAACCCCCTTGGGCATATGACATAATCGTCTGCTCATGAGATTCAGTGGAAAACATAGTGGTTTTTCCTTCCGAAACGCCCTATAATACGGGAAAAACCACCTGGTTTTATTGGAGCCACCGGTGGGCTACGACCCCACGACCTGACGATTACGAATCGTCTGCTCTACCAGCTGAGCTACGGTGGCTAATCTATCAAGCGGCGGGGATTATACAAGAATAACTATAAACCCGCAAGTTTTTATTCCTTCACAACGTCTAATAGAGTTGGAGAAACACTAATGTTGCGGATCGCGATGCTTTCCTATCACACTTGCCCGCTTGCCATCTTGGGTGGAAAAGATACCGGCGGGATGAATGTTTACGTTCGGGATCTCACGCGTGAATTGGGCCGATTAGGCATTCACGTTGACGTGTTTACCCGCTCGCAGGACGAGCATGTACCTCACGTGGTCCACGAATTGGGTTATGGCAACCGGGTCGTCCATGTGACCGCCGGACCCGAGGTCCCGGTAGCGAAACTGGATCTTCCGGATTACATCCCTGAGTTTGTGGAGGGTATTAAATCATTCGCTGCAGAAAAGGGCATCCATTACGATCTCATCCACAGTCACTATTGGATGTCTGGTCTGGCGGCCGAATCGTTATCGGATGCCTGGGGTGGCACGCCGATCGTGCAGATGTTCCACACCCTGGGCGAAATGAAAAACCGGATCGCGCGCTCTGACGAGGAACGCGAAAGCCCGGAACGGATCGCCGGGGAAAAACGTATATTGGCGCGTGCTGACCGGATTGTAGTCGCCACATTGGCCGAGCAAACCCAGCTGCGTTTTCTTTATAAAGTCAATGAGCGCAAACTCGAAATCATTCCGCCTGGTGTCGATACCAGCCATTTCTATCCCATCCCTTCGGATGAAGCGAAACAATACATTGGTTTGAAACCCGATGATAGAATGGTTTTATATGTAGGGCGGATCGAGCCGCTTAAGGGGGTGGGCACGCTGATCGAGGCGATGTCGTGCTTGAAATTCAAGGATCAATCGGGTCCCGTCCATCTGGCAATCATCGGCGGTGAACCTGAAGCCAACCCGGAGGAAATGTCGACCGAGATGGCGCGCCTCCAAAAGCTATCCGATGATCTGGCAATGGATCAAACCGTAGTGTTTCTTGGCAAGCGAGGTCAGAATACTTTGCCTTATTATTATTCTGCAGCAGAAGTCCTGGTCATGCCCTCGCATTATGAATCATTCGGCATGGTTGCATTGGAGGCCATGGCATGTGGAACACCGGTCATTGCTTCGGATGTGGGCGGGCTGGGTTTTTTAGTCCAGGATGGGGAGACAGGCTACACAGTACCCAACGATGAGCCGGATAAACTCTGTGGGAAATTGACCTTGCTCCTGGGTGACTTTAATCTTCGCCAGAAGATGGGGCAGCGTGCTGAAGAAGTTGCCCAATCTTACAGTTGGGAAAAAATCGCGAAACAAATTGTCGATGTATATGAGGAACTGGTTCAGATAAAAGAAGTGTAATATCCCTGGCGTAGAGTATTAATTATTTGCCATTTTGCTCGGGTTTGTGAATAACCCGTTTCAGATTACGCTTCTTTATTAGCGACTTCGATCATTCTTACCAGGAACAAGGTAGAACCATCCAATACCTGGGAGCGCATTTCAAACTGGTCTTTTAAGCTTTTGACTAGGCGTGATAGTTGTCTTTGTCCGTACGTACGAGGATCAAAACCCGGGTCCAGTTGATACAAAACATTGCCCATCAAATCCAGGCGAGCCCAACCGTCTTCCTGTACGGCCATATCGAAGGCTTGTTCGAGCAGAGGCAGAGGGTCGGCGTCGCTCTTTTGTTTTTCCTTGGAAGTGGATCTTCGTTGAGAGGAGCGTGCTTTTGCCGCTTTCGTCTCAGTCACCAAATTTTCCGTATATACAAAAACATCACAGGCATTGACAAAGGGTTTGGGAGTTTTCTTCTCCCCGATCCCCATTACAAAAATCCCGGTTTCGCGGATGCGCGTAGCCAAACGAGTGTAATCGCTATCTGATGATACAAGACAGAAGCCTTCCACTACGCCGGAATGCATGATATCCATCGCGTCGATGATCATGGCACTGTCAGTGGCGTTTTTACCGATCGTATACCGGAACTGTTGAATAGGTTGAAATGCATGGTAATTGAGTGTTTCTTTCCAGGAATTCATGTTGGCCGTCGTCCAGTCACCGTAAATACGCCGGACGGTAACCTGTCCATAACGGGCAGCCTCCACCAGCATCTGGGGAAGCAGTCCTGGCTGGGCGTTATCACCATCGATCAACATGGCGATTTTGTGGCGTGGGGGATTGGTTAGCTGGTCATCGGTCATACATCTGATTATACTTTAGGTAAGGACATAAAAATGGGAATTGATCCTGTTTGCCAAATGAAAGTCGAAATGTCCTCCGCTGGCTGGAAAGTTGAATACAAAGGCAAAATATACCATTTTGCTCGCCCGGTTACAAACGCTCTTTTGAAAAAGGACCGGAAAAGTATTTAGGCGGATCCAAATAAAGCAAATATTGAGTGAGACTCCGAAACAAGTTGTAGTAAGTAATCATCCTTTCTTTTTGTTTAAGGAATACGTTCGATAACACCAAGATCTTCGATATCCGGGGGAAATAAACCGATATTCTTACACGAATCCTTTCCCAGCCGTTGAAGTAAAGTATTATTAGAAGTGATATCCACCTGGATGGGCGAATCTTCTTTGTAAGTGGTGTCGATTGTTAATTTTTGTGTCACTTGAAAACCTCCCGGCAGGGATGCAATGCACTTTGTTCTATTGGGATGGAGACGACCCTCATCCTGCCCACGCAACGTGGCGCAAACATTTTCGAGGTCGGTCGTACCAGGATTGCTGATTGTCAGATAGGCATTTGTCACCTCGCCCATACCGTGGGTGACATCAAGACCGGTATTGCAGCCTAGGATATCGACTTTAGTTATTCCTGAAGGAACTGTTTCTAAAGTTGGAATCATTGTCGGGGTGGCGGGAGTTTCGGTCAAAGTCGGGTCAACCACGGGTGTACCTGTGTCGGTTAGTTGGGTCGGTGTAAGTGACACCACTAATACCGTCGAGGTGAGAGTGGGCTTGATGACGACTGGTGTAGCTGTGTGAATAATGGGTATATGCGAAGGGGACGATGCAACTGGTATGTTATACGAGACCGGTCGAACCGTCCAACCGTTGCAACCCACCAGGGCAATCAAAAATGGCAGGTAAATCAAAAAAAGTGGTTTCACTCCCGCTCCTTGAATAACCCAATTTTATCTCTTCTATACAACAATGTGCGATATGCAATATATCGAGCTCGGAAGGACTTGAAAATTACACAAAAGTGTGACACAATAAGGGTGGTCCTGTCGTTGGGTGCCCCCCTCACCCAGCGGCGGGATCACCTTATTATAGTTGTCCGCTATCTCCCCAATTTGCCAATATTTTTTGATACTCCGGATCATCGTATCTTGAAAGGGAAAATGCCGATGCATAGGAAGGTAGATCATTTCCGGTAATATGCGAAGTCAGCAGTTCGCCCGCCGCGCAAGCAGCCATAATTCCATAACCTGAAACTGCACCGATCACATAGGACCCTTGAACCGGTAAAGGACCTGCCAGTAAACGGTTCTCGCGCGTCTTGACATAATAACCACCGTCAATCAGTGGTCGAGGTGCCCGGCCGAAATATTCCCTTAACCCGGGCAGCATGGTGGATAGTCCCCGTAAAGCGATCTCAGAATACTGGTCATCGAGTGGAGGTGGAAAAACAGGCTCCATCAAGCGGGTCTTGTATTCCCAAACCATTAATATAGTCTGGTTTTCACCTGAGCCCTCCGGCCGGGTATGTGCGCCAGACGGAAACGATTCAGTCAACCAGTCTGAGTCTGGGTCATTTTTCAAGAGAACGCGTTCTTCTTCGTCCCAAGGCAAAAACTGTGGATCATCCCAGATTAGAAGTGGTGCATCTCGTCCGACGACGCTGAGATGATCCTTGAAGGTAATTATTAAATGCAGTTCGGTTTGAACCGGAATATCAATTCCGAGCAATTTTCCAACATGTTTGAGATAGGGACCGGCTGCATTAATAAAAATTTGGCAATTCAGGTTCTCGCCTGTACTCAACTTAATTCCATTTATGCGATTGTTTGAACAATTTATCGCGTCCACGTGTGCTGACTCAAATTTGACTCCGAGGCGGGAGGCTGATTCGAGGAGATACATACCCAATTGTTGGGCACTTAACCACCCGGTACGGCGGACGTGGAGAGCGGCGACAGCCTTATCGGTCAAATAAGGATAGTATTTGCGAATAAGGTCAGTGCCGAGCAGGATATCTATGCCGTCCGGTTGATCGTGAAACCCCTCTGTGGATAATGATCGGTAGGAAGAGTCTTTGGAGGAGTGGATGCGAACGGGCCCGCCACCAAGATCTGATGTTTGGCGAGAGCGTTCCTTCCATTCTGGGATTTTGTTTTCGTCTGCCGTCACATATAAATAACCACGCCGGTTCATCCGAAAGATATTCCCGCTTTCGTCAGCCAGCTGTTCCATCAGATCTATGGAATGATTCATGAGCTTGAGCAACTCGGCATCGGGCCACCAGTTTCGATAACACTCTGTGGAGCGGTCGCTGGTCAATGTAAGTGGAGGCCGATCATCCAGAAGCAGGATGTCTTTTATTCCCGCCTTGGCCAGAAAATACGCAGCACTGACACCTGAGATGCCTGCCCCACATATGATGACTTGATGGTGGCGAATCACGAGTGAAATTTTTCTCTCAGTTCTCTCCCGCTCGGCTCGATCATTACCGAGCCATCTGGAAAGATAATGGTTGGGACGCTGTAAAAACCATGATTGATCGTTGCTACGAATTCCCTCGCCTTTTCATCGGCTTCGATCCTTATTTGGAGAAAAGTTATGTGGTTGTCATTAAAAAATTCCTTAACGCGCAGGCAATCACTGCATTCTTGCGTTATATACATGACGATTTGTGAAGGGGAGAAGGTGTAACGATCGTCCATAGCCCAATTATCGCACGAACAACATCGTTAAGCAAAAACAAATGACATATTTAATAGTGCGTCGTTCGTCCATGAATTCTCAAGTATTTAACCAGCAAGCGGATGGCCACCAGATAATCAGCCAACCTGATAAATTCGATAGACAGGCGTATTCTTACGCATGTTGCAGTTGTTATAACCGGTTAGGAGAAAGGATCAAGTCTTCGATGAACTGCCCCTCTGAACTCTTTCTGCAGCTGCCCGTTCAAGGAGATAGAATCCCTGGTTTATCAATCGTTCAGCATCAGGTACGGATACTGTTTGCCGTTTATCGATGTTATCTATGATCGCCAGCAGTGATCCACGTAACCCACTGGCCCGGTGGGCCAGGCGCGAGTCGACTGGAATCCGTTCAAGGCGGTAAAGTATTAATTGCAACAATTTCAATTCATCAGCGAATTCCATTGATTTACGCCCCCGGAGAGGCTCGAACTCTCAACCACCAGATTCGAAGTCTGTTACTCTATCCAACCTCAAAATAGGCGGTTTTACCTGTGTGAGGTGTACTCGCTTTATAAGAGTCTTGTGCGTTTCGTAGTATCATCGCGTACGAGCTAACAGTCAAGGTTTCAGCGTCAAAGGAAGAAAGGTGGAACAAATGACACCTGTAATATTTAGGACAATATCTATAGAAATTAAAGACGGTATTTATGACAGAATAATAAACGGGTATAGTGGTGAAGAACAACTAAACCAAGTCGTAAGGAAGAGCATTAAAAATGGGTCGCTAACAAAGGATGAAGCCGCCAAGCTAAATGAAGAATTAATCGGACGCATTAAAAAAATGAACACAAAAAACCTTAGCGTTTAACTGTTTTATACGGCAAGTATAAGAGGCTTGTGGCTTTTTGTTTTAAAGTGCTGTTTCGGAGTACTATCGCGGAGAGGGAAACCGTAAAGTATTCGAGGAAGAGAGAATATATGATAGAACAGGTTATTTATTTTTTTAATTGGCCCTTACTTTATTTATAATGGTCTTAAAAGGTTTGATAAGGAGAGGAAATACGGTTCTTTGTTTATAGGCTCGGTCCTTTACGGCCTTTTATTTAGTTTTGGGTTTGGCTGCTTGGGGTGTAATTTTATTAGGAATAGTAAGTTCTTTACTCAAAGTTTAGACTTATACGGTAGGTGCAATGGTAGCTTGACTTTGGTTTTAATTCGTTATACCATATATTTGTAACGCGTCACTTTTTCTGAACGCATTACAGACAGAATAATTTTTCTCCTCTCTGTCAGCCGCCGCCCCAACCAAGGGGGGCGGCGTGTTGTTAGTCATAACCCTTAACTTCTTTTTTTGTAGGGTAAGTGAAGCAATGCCGCAGCCTTTTGTTTTACCTCTTCCGGCCTACGGTCATATCTCATAGTCGTTTGCACGTTCGCATGTCCGGCCATCTTTGCGACAGTTGCGATATCAGCGCCCTCGGCAAGTAGATCGCCCACAAAAGACCTACGCAGATCAAGAGGGGAAAAGCTATCAACCCCGGCCTCTTCTGCGCGTTTTATAAGCATACGATAAATAGCCGCTTTGAGTGAAGTCAAGAGTCTTGTGGTTTAGTTTTTCGGTAGAGGGCATTTAGGATATGCTATTCTACAAGTATCTCCCGTAAGTTAAAGCATTTGCGCCCCCGGAGAGGCTCGAACTCTCAACCACCAGATTCGAAGTCTGTTACTCTATCCATTGAGCTACGGGGGCGTATTCGGGATTATACACGAAATGGTTGTCTGCCTTGCCCGCCGATAGGGTTGCAAGGTAGAATCAAGTCACCTTTTAACAAAGGAATTTCAATGACTGATATACAAAACTTTGGTGAGCGTGTTATCAAGAATCTCGAAAAAGTTATCGTGGGCAAACGCGATGCAGTTGAGATAATCGTCATCGGCTTGCTTTGTCAGGGGCATATTTTGATCGAAGACGTACCCGGGGTAGGGAAAACCATGTTGGCCCGCAGCCTGGCCCGTTCGCTTGATTGCTCCTTTAACCGTATACAGTTCACGCCTGACATGCTTCCGAGCGACGTGACCGGAGTCTCCATTTACAACCAGAAGAAGGGCGAGTTTGAATTCCGCCCAGGGCCCATTATCGGCCAGATCATTCTGGCGGATGAAATAAATCGGGCTACACCCAAGACCCAGGCAGCCCTGCTCGAGGCAATGGAAGAGCATCAAGTGACAGTGGATGGCACGACTCATTTTCTTCCCAGGCCCTTCATGGTGCTGGCTACACAGAACCCGATTGAATATGAGGGAACCTTTCCTCTGCCGGAAGCACAACTCGATCGATTCCATCTACGCGTCCGGTTGGGATACCCCGATTTCAACGATGAAATTAAGATCATGGACAATCAACAGCTCAAGCATCCGATTGAAACATTAAAGGCGGTCGTGAAGGTAAAAGATGTCCTGCTGGCTACTGAAGACATTAAAAAAGTTTTTATTTCACCCATCGTCAAACGTTATGTGGTCGAGTTGACGAGACGCACGCGTCAAAGCGGGGATATCTACCTCGGAGCCAGCCCGCGCGGCACGCTTGCATTGTCGCGTGCGTCACAGGCTCGTGCGGCTCTGAGCGGACGCGATTTTGTATTGCCGGATGATGTGAAGGACGTAGCCGTGGCAGTGCTCGGCCATCGGATCATTGTCAGTCCAGCCGCACGACTGCGGGAGCTGAGTGCCGATCGTATCGTTCAGGAGATCATGCATACAACTCCCGCGCCCGGAGGCGATTTTCGCCAGGCGCCGGTCGTCGAGAAGAAACCAAAATGAACTACGGGCGATTTGTGGTCGGTTTATTGATATTAACCGGCCTGGCCGGATCCCTGATCAACGGATCGGCTTTCTTTTCGCAACTGTTATATCTTGGTCTGATCCTGCTTTTAGGCGCATGGATATGGGTGACGGTTGTGGCGCGATCACTGCACTTGAGCCGTGTGCCGGAGTTCTGGCGCGGCAGTGTTGGCGACATTTTTAAAGAGCAATATGAGATATTAAATACCAGCCGCTTACCGGGTTTATGGATAGAGCTTTACAACGAAATGCAAATGCCGGCGGTTGCGGGTTCACGCTTGTTAACCCAGGTTCGTCCCAACGAAAAGCAATCGTATGTCGCTCGTACCTGGCTAACACGGCGCGGCTACTATCCGATCGGCCCTACTTTATTGACAGTATCCGATCCGCTTGGTCTGTTCCGCGTGACGAGAAGCTTTCCAGCAGAAAAATCATTGGTGATCCTTCCGATGACCTTTCCGATATCTTCATTCCTTTCACCACCCGGGCTCCTTCCCGGGGGGAGAGTCATCCGTCGAAAATCGATGGAAATTACGCCGCATGCTTCAGGTGTTCGTGAATACGTAGCCGGAGATCCGATGAAGCGGATACATTGGCACACCTCGGCACGGCGCGGGCAATTGATGGTAAAAGAATTTGAACAGGATCCACAGGCGGAAGTCTGGATTTTCCTGGATGCACAACAAAAGGTCCAAGCCCACAAATCATTTGCGATCCCCGAGATCCCTGTCGAAAATTTGCTATTTAGCCGGCGACCGAGACTAACCCTGCCGCCGTCCACCCTGGAATACGAGATCAGCATCGCGGCTTCCCTTGCGCATTACTTCATCGAACAAAAACGCGCAGTCGGCCTTGTCACTGAAGAAAGAACCTATACGATGATATCGGCTGAGAGAAGCGAGCGCCAGGAAAACAAGATCCTGGAGACACTCGCATTCCTAAAAGGTATCGGAGACCTCTCCATCGCAGCGCTAGTGGGTGCACAGGCTCCACAGCTCCCACAAGGATCAAGTGTCATCCTGCTAACACCGACCACTTCTCTCGATCTATTAATAGTGGCTGATGATCTCCAGCGGCGCAACTTGCGGCCTGTTGTCATACTCCTTGTTGCCGAAACATTTGACGGCAGCAAAGACACGAATGAGGTCGCCAACCGTTTGATGGAACAGAGTGTCCCGGTCTGTCTTATCGAATGTGACACGGATCTCGCTCAAAGATTGTTCACTTTTTCGACCAACAACACTTCACCGGATGTGACCATATGGCAAAGACCGACATTATCACACTTGACCTAAATTTTCAGGGGAAGTCACAAACTATTGCTTCGTATCTGATTCGACATTCCAGCGGTGTCGTGCTGATAGAAAGCGGACCGGGTTCCTGTCTAGAGGAACTGCAAATGAGGTTGGCTGCAATCGGGTTTTCCGTTTCCGACGTCACCCATGTATTATTGACGCATATTCATCTCGATCATGCCGGAGGGGCTGGGTGGTTGGCGCGGCAAGGCGCGCAAATCTATGTCCACCCGGTCGGCGCACCGCATATGTTGAATCCGGAAAAGCTGCTCGCCAGTGCCACGCGTATTTACGGGGATCAAATGGAAAAACTGTGGGGGGAATTTCTACCTGTTCCTGAAGATAAACTTGTAATCGCGAAAGACGGGGAAGAAATTGTTATAGACAACCTGCATTTCGTCCCCCTCGATACGCCCGGTCATGCCGAACATCATTTTGTTTACCTTTTCGAAGATACCTGTTTTAGCGGCGATATCGGCGGAGTGCGGATCCCCGGCTTTCAATATTTACGTCTTCCCATGCCTCCGCCAGAGCTGCATTTTGGAAAATGGCGGGAGAGTATTGCCCGCATGAAGATGGCAAAATTTGCGCGAATCGCGCCGACACATTTTGGCATTTTCGATGACCCCGGATGGCAACTTCAAGCGGTTGAAAGGGACTTGGATGAATCCGAGCGCTGGCTTGAAAAAATGATGCCTGACAAGCCACAAATTGAAGTTTTACGCCGGCAGTTCGCAGACTGGATGAACGAACAAGGTCGAAAACAAGGCTTGAGCAAAGATGTAGTAAAAGCTTATGAATTAGCTAACCCGCCCGGTATGTCAGCAGATGGCTTGCAAAGATATTGGAATAAATATCGCGCTTTATAACTTATTTGTTCACAACCCGACTAGATTCATCGTTATTATTGTCAGACGGATGTCACGCTCAAGCTATGATGCTTGAAACATGCCAGAATTGGCTGTTCAAGATATACTAATCCAGCAGGAGAAAATATGGATCATTTTCTGGCGATTTCCGATTTATCCCCCTCAGAAGTGCAAGATTTACTAGATTTAGCCGTACGTTTGAAAAAAGAATATTTCGATAAAGGCAATCAACCTTTGTTCAAAGGAAAAGTGTTGGGCATGATCTTTCAGAAACCCAGCCTGCGGACGCGTGTCTCTTTTGATATGGCCATGCGTCATATGGGTGGAGATGCCCTGTATCTCTCGCCGACTGAGATCGGCCTGGGGAAGCGCGAATCCATTGCCGATATAGCGCGTGTTTTATCCGGCTATGTTCAGGCATTGATGGCTCGTGTTTTCGAGCATGACCATGTAATACAACTGGCAAAATGGTCCTCCATCCCAGTGGTGAACGGCCTGAGCGATTATAACCATCCATGCCAGGGCATGGCTGACGCATTGACCATCCAGGAGAAATTTGGAAAGAAGAAAGGCCTCAACGTGACTTACGTTGGTGATGGGAATAATGTGGCTGTTTCGCTGATGCATGTCTCGGCCAAGCTGGGCTGGAATTTTACGATCGCCAATCCTGAAGGTTACGATTTGAATCCGACCTCCATAGAAAATGCAAAAAAGATAGCCAAGGAGACAGGCAGCAAACTGTCGTTCTTGCATGATCCGCATGAAGCTGTGCGAGGTGCGCAAGTAATCTATACCGATACATGGACAAGTATGGGGCAGGAAGAAGAAACCGCCCGGCGTGAGAAGGTATTTCCACCTTATCAAGTTAACACGAAGCTTGTGGGTGAAGCCGAGAAAGATGTCATTGTTATGCATTGCCTGCCAGCACATCGCAACCAGGAATTAACCGACGACGTCGCCGATGGTCCGCATTCCGTCATATTTCCTCAAGCGCATAACCGACTCCATGCACAGAAAGCAATTCTGGCAAGGCTATTCGGAGTTGCGTAATAAAAGAATTTGGAAGTTAATCCTAATTACAATTTCTGAATTTCATCTTTAGAATACGAAGATTGGATTATTCAGTAAAGGTTTAACCGTGGATACTCAGGAATTTATTCGACTCGAAGAAGAATACGGTGCCCACAATTACCATCCTCTTGATGTGGTTATCACGCGAGGGGAGGGGGTCTGGGTTTACGACGTGGAAGGTAATAAATATCTCGATTGTCTTTCTGCTTATTCTGCCCTAAATCAGGGACATGTCCACCCGAAAATCCTTAATGCTTTGATAGATCAAGCCAAGAAACTCACGCTGACTTCACGCGCATTTCGCAATGATCAGCTGCCATTATTTTATAAAGAACTGTCTGAAATGACAGGGTATGAAATGTCCCTGCCGATGAATAGCGGCGCGGAGGCAGTCGAGACAGCAGTCAAGCTGGCGCGGAAGTGGGCCTACACGGTAAAAGGCGTGCCTCGCCATCAGGCGGAGATCATCACGGTGGCCAGCAATTTTCACGGTCGGACGACCACCTTAATTTCATTCTCAACCGAGCCGTCATATCGTGATGATTTTGGTCCATTTACACCCGGTTTTGTTACAGTACCTTACGGTGATGCGGCCGCAATTAATAAAGCGATGAACAGCAAAACAGCTGCTGTTTTGCTCGAACCGATCCAGGGGGAGAGCGGAGTGATCATCCCGCCTGCAGGTTATCTCAGGAAGGTAGCCGAGATTTGCAGGAAGAATAATGTTCTTTTCATTGCTGATGAAATCCAGACCGGATTGGGGCGCACCGGGAAATTATTCGCGTGCGATCACGAAGGGGTCCGGCCTGACATCATGATCATTGGCAAGGCTCTCGGAGGCGGATTTTATCCGGTTTCTGCAATCCTCGCAGATAAGCCCCTCCTGGGTTTATTCAGACCGGGTGACCATGGCTCGACGTTTGGCGGCAATCCATTGGCTGCCGCAGCGGGGCGCGCTGCCCTGGCCGTTATCCGCGAAGAGAAGCTGGCGGAAAATGCCGAGCAAATGGGGACATACTTTATGGAACAATTGGCAGAGATACCCAGCCCTTATGTTAAGGAAGTACGCGGCAAGGGATTGTTGATCGGAGTGGAATTGAAGCCCGAATCAGGCGGGGCACGTCGTTTCTGTGAGGCCATGCAAAAGAAGGGCATATTAGCAAAAGAAACGCATGAGAATGTTATCCGTTTTGCTCCACCGTTGATCATTGAAAAAAACACAATCGATTGGGCACTTCCTGCGATCAGGGAAGTTTTTAACTTGAAATCATCTTAATCATAATAAGTATTGCCCTTTTCAGGGATTTTACGAAGATACGGAATGTCTAAACGTGGAGGGCTCATGAACATAGGAATACCAAAAGAAAGGCGACCCTTTGAGTTCCGCGCCGGGTTATCCCCCGCAGGTGTGGAGATACTTATCCAAAATGGGCATACGGTTTTTGTCGAACATGAAGCGGGGCTTGGATCAGGCTTCAGCGATACGGATTACGAAAAGGCAGGAGCGACCCTGGTCTATTCGACGGAAGAAGTTTTTGGCCGCGCAGATTTCATCCTCAAAGTCGCACGTCCATTACAGGAAGAGCTGGATTGGTTAAGATCCGGGACGATCCTGGCCGGATTCCTAAATCTTGCTTCAGCACAGCAGGATAAAGTTGATATCCTTCTCGAAAAAAAGATAACTTCAATCGCCTACGAACAGATCAAAGCGGCGGATGGATCCCTGCCGGTTTTGAAGCCATTCAGCCAGATCGGTGGGGCTATGGCCGCGCAAATCGCTGCACGCCTGCTCCAGAACAATTGGGGCGGCAATGGCATTTTAATGGGCGGCGTGCCCGGAGTGCCTCCGGCGGAAGTGGTAGTCCTCGGCGCAGGAGTTGTAGGCTCCTCTGCGACTCAGATGTTCCTTGGCATGGGTGCCCATGTAACAGTAATAGATCATAAACTTGGCGCACTTCAGCGTCTGTGGGAGCGGTTTCCCTGTATTGTCTCCCTGCATTCCACAAAACGTAATATCGAACGTTCGGTTACCTACGCAGATGTTGTTGTAGGAGCCGTTCTAATTCCGGGACAACGCGCACCAATCCTGGTCACACGCGATATGGTTCAGTCGATGAAACCGCGATCCGTGATCATCGATGTGAGCATCGATGAAGGTGGATGTGTTGAGACATCCCACCCCACAACCCACGAACATCCGGTTTATATCGAAGAAGGCATTCTGCATTATTGTGTGCCAAATATGCCGGGTGCGGTTGCGCGCACAGCTACCCACGCCTTTGTAAATTCGGCCATGCCTTACATTACCGAGATCGCGGGACGTGGGATAGATGCTGTTTTGAATAATCCTTCGATCGAAGCGGCATTAAACACATACAACGGCGAAAAGAGGCATCTGCCTCGGCTCACCGGTCGCAAGGAGAAATAAGATGGATTGGTCAACTCAATATCAATCACGAGTAGTAACTGCGCAAGAGGCTGTCAGGGCAATCAAATCGGGAGACCGTGTATTTATGACCGGAAACGTCTCGGTGCCTCAAAAGTTGCTGCCTGCTTTGGTGGAATACGCTCCCCACTTGACGAAGGTTGAAATTTGCCAGGCATTATCGGTCGGTCCGGCCGAATACGTTAATCCAGAAATGGCTGGACACCTGCGCGTGAATACCATGTTTATCAGCGCCAATGTCCGCAAAGCCGTACAAGCAGGTCAGGCCGATTTTACGCCGGTATTCCTCTCGGAATTTCCATTACTGTTTAAAAACAAGATATTGCCTCTGGATGTGGCGCTTGTCCATGTTTCACCACCGGATGAACATGGATTTTGTTCCTTGGGAGTGGAGGTGGGCTTGACGAAGTCTCCTGCTGAATCGGCCAAGATCATAATCGCAGAAGTCAATGAACAGATGCCGCGCACGCTTGGAGATTCCTTTATTCATGTCAGCCGCCTGAGCTACATCGTTCCTGTAAATTATCCTGTCCCGGAATTCCCGATGGGCAGTGGAGGAAATGATGAGGTCAGTCAAAAAATTGCCGGCCACATTGCAGGGTTGATACCGGATGGTGCGACGTTGCAAATGGGGATCGGTGCCATTCCGGATGCGGTATTGGGTTTCCTGGGTGACAAGAGGGACCTCGGGATCCATAGCGAGATGTTCTCTGATGGAGTGGTCCGCCTGGTAGATAAGGGTGTTATCACGAACACCCGGAAAACGTTGCATCCAGGGAAAATCGTAGTGGGATTCATCCTTGGTTCACAGGAATTATATAAGTGGGCGCACGACAATCCCCAGTGTGAATTTCACCGTCAAGAATACGTCAATGATCCCTTTGTGATTGCCCAGAATGAAAAAATGGTTGCCATCAATTCCGCCATTGAAGTGGATGTTACGGGCCAGGTATGCGCAGATAGTATCGGCCCCAAATTCTTCAGTGGAGTCGGCGGCCAGGTTGATTTCCTTTATGGTGCATCCCGTTCGAAGGGTGGGGTCCCTATAATTGCCCTACCCAGCACAACCTCCCTCAAAGATGGAACCACCGTCAGTCGTATTGTTGCCATGATCAAACAAGGCGCGGGCATTATTACAAGCCGCAACCACGTTCACTATGTTGTTACTGAATTTGGGGTTGCCGACCTTTATGGGAAAACCATTCGGCAGCGAGCCAGACAACTCATCAATGTCGCCCATCCGGATTTCCGCAGGGATTTAGAAAAGCAGGCCAGTGCATTGAATTACATGTGAGTTTCATATCGTTGATCGGTAAAAAGCCCGGTTCGACCGGGCTTTTTTATAACTTTCCGTTCCAGCCGGCGTATCTTTCCATGATATAAGTAGAACGAAAGGTCGTTATGAATCGAAATGCTAAAATAGTCGCCACCATTGGCCCTGCCAGCCAAAGCGATGAGGTAATTGAGGAGCTTCTTCGGGTTGGCATGAACGTCGCCCGCATGAATTTCTCCCATGGGACGCATGACGAGCATGCTCAGAGAATTGCTTCGATCCGCAAGGTTTCGGAGAAGTTAGGAATCGCGGTCGGGATATTACAGGATTTGCAAGGTCCCAAAATTCGGGTTGGCGACTTGCCCGTTCCCATCCAACTTTTTGAAGGTGAAGTTGTTAATCTTTATGCCGCCAATACAGTACCGCCGCCCGGAAACGAACAGCAGATCCCGGTTGACTTCCGGCAACTTTTTGATTCGGTGCAGATCTCGGAACGACTCTTGCTTGATGATGGGCGGCTTGCTCTCGAGGTGGTTTCTGTAAAAGAAAATGCTCTGACGGCGCGGGTTGTCGTTGGAGGGTTGTTATCTGCCCATAAGGGGATCAATTTGCCCGGTGTGCGCCTGCGGATTGCAGGTTTTACAGAGAAGGATGAAGCCGATCTTGCTTTTGGCATGTCGCAAAACGTTGATGCTGTCGCGGTATCTTTTGTCCGGTCAGCAGAAGATGTCAGGAAAGTGCGTTCTGCCATGGAACGGTTATCGGATGGAAAACGTATTCCCTACCTTATTGCCAAACTCGAAAAACCCGAAGCTCTCGATGATCTGGATGCCATACTCGATGTGGTCGATGGCGTTATGGTAGCCCGTGGCGACCTTGGCGTGGAACTGCCACCGGAACGCGTACCCGCTTTGCAGAAATATATTATTCAAGCCGCCAACCGACGTGCCAAGCTCGTTATTACAGCGACACAAATGTTGGAATCAATGATTTCGAATTTGCTCCCCACGCGAGCTGAAGCCTCCGACGTAGCCAATGCAATTTTTGATGGAACGGATGCTGTTATGTTATCGGCTGAATCGGCATCAGGCAAGTATCCCGTGCAGGCCGTACAAATGATGGACCGCATCGTTTGCGAAGCGGAGAGCCACTTCCTTGAATGGGGAAAGGCATTGGATGCCATTCAAGGATTCGATACGAATGATGCAGCTTCCATGGCACGCGCGGCACAGGTATTGGCTAACGATAAAAATGTAGCCGCTGTGGCTTGTTTTACCACACAGGGACAGACTGCCTGGTTGATGGCGAAGATTCGACCGAAAGCGCCAATTCTCGCATTCACACCCGATAAGGACACCTATAGACGGTTAGCCTTTTTGTGGGGAGTGAAACCGCACTTAGTTCCATACGCTCATACGTTGGAAGATATGTTGCGGTATCTGGATGATGCGCTGATGAAAACAGTCCATCCTGGTGATCAAGTCGTCCTGGTTTGCGGTTTCCCTGTCGGCGCCATGGTGGCACCAAATATGGCTTTATTACACACGGTTGGCGAAAAGGAATGATCCGCTGATTTGTTGCGGATTATTCATCAAGTCACAGGAATTGATAAGGCTCCAATTTAATTTACTGCCGCTTTCCCAGCATCCTGTAGCGCTTACATCTTTATATTAAATGCAAAATACTCCTTCTTCTTTCAGGTACCGCTATCCATGCTGGCTATGATCAGACCCATGGCAATGAAAAACCCTCCGAGCAAAAAAAGAGGAGTGATCGTTTCTTTGAGAAAAAGCCATCCCAGCAACGTGCCGACTACCGGTTGAGCAAAAAAGGTCAGGGATGCAAGACTGGCATCCAACACCGCAAATGCTGTATTCCACAGGACCATGGCAAGTGCAGTGGAAATGATACCGAGGAAAAGTACACCGCCTAATATACCCAAACTAACCGGACCGATACCGGTTTTCGATAATTCCCAACCCCCTCCCGGAATGACAATTGGAAGTCCTCCGATAAAAGCGATCAGGCTGACCGTGAGGACATCGACCTTCCGGGTAACGATACGGATAAGGACAGAGTAGATCGCCCATGTAAGTGCTGCGCCAAGCAAGGAAAGGTTACCCCAGAACAATTCGGGGTTAAGATGGGCGGTGCGAGGATCGATCACCGCTACAACACCCAGTGTTGAGACCAGCAGAGCTGCCAGGCGTAAAATAGTGATCCGCTCGCGCAATATGAGCCAGGCAAAGAGCAATATAAAAGCCGGTGTTGCAGAGGTTACCAATGAGCCATTTGCAGCGGTCGAGAGGCTCGTCCCCACGAATTGAAATCCCAAAGAAATGCCATATCCGATCACTCCCACGCCGAAAATCTGCCAAAATTGTTTTGGTCCAATTCTCGTTCCGCCACGAAAGGCCCTGATAAGCCACAAAGTAAGCCCGCCTAGTACGAGACGCAATGTTACCAGGGTAAAAGGTGGGATGATCTCCAGCACAACTTTGCTGACAACGTACATTCCACCCCATATGGCTGCGGCTCCCAGGCCACAGAGGACGCCAAGCAGGGTTTTGTTCATAATTTAAGGTTAATAACTTTTTGATTATACACACGGAATTAATATTTAAAATTCGAAACCTTTAATATCCCTATTCGTAAATGAGGGTAGAGTGTAGCCTCCTGCATATTAATTTTTAAAAAAGGAGTATATAAATGAAAACTGATCGTTCGAATGCAGCAGCTTTAGTAGGCGGAACACTATTGATAGCGTTCGGTCTGTTGTCGCTAGCCAGTCAATTATTCCGTAATTTTGTGAATTGGTCTTATCTTTGGCCGTTTATCATTATCGTTTTTGGTGGGCTGTTCTTCGCCGGTATGTTTTTGGGCGGGAAACAGGTATCCGCCTTGGCGATTCCCGGCAGTATCATAACGGGGATCGGGCTTTTGCTTCTCTACCAAAACCTTACATCGCATTGGGAGAGCTGGTCCTACGGCTGGACATTGATCCTTATATTTGTCGGCACGGGTATATATCTGGCTGGTGTATACGGTGGAAATGAAAGACAAAAGAGAGCAGGTACCAAAGTGATGCGGGTGGGCTTTATTCTATTCGTAATCTTTGGGGCTTTCTTTGAAATGCTCTTCTCGATCGACCATTCTCTGGGTGTGCGCGGCCTGGTCTTTCCAATACTGATGATCTTGTTAGGAGGTTATCTCATCATCATGCGACTTAACCTTTTCGGTGGACGCAAACCTGAAGAGAACGATCCTTCTAAACCCTCCGAGCCCCCATTGTCACCTCAGTAAAGGAGATATTATGGAGCGGAGAATCTCTCTCTTCTTCCCACTGGTTCTGATCTCGGCAGGGTTGCTCTGGATTTTGATCCAAATGCAGATTGTCAAACCGTCCAATTTATGGGCTCTGGTTTATTTATGGCCTTTCCTATTAATCGCAGCCGGTCTTGGTTTGATCCTGCGTTCATATTGGAGGTATTCAACTGCCGTTATCGACATTTTACTGGTCGGTGGTGCTTTTCTGGCCATTATCTTTGCGCCACAATTGGGTTGGGCGCATATCCCCGGGTATGCCATCAACGGAAATGGTGTTTTTGTTGGGCCAGGCCAACGGGGTTCGGGAAAAATTGTGACTGAGAGTCGTGATGTTCATGATTTTAGATCGATCCGGTTATCTTATCCTGCGCAAGTGACAATCAGTCAGGGCGATGCTGAGATGCTGACCATTCAAGCGGATGACAATGTTGCCGCTCAAATCAGTACCCAGGTGGTCGATGGAGTCCTCGAAATCAATAACCTGAGCGGACACCAACTGTCGATCGCCCCCCACAAAACCGGTCAAGATTACTATTGTAGTCAAGGATTTGAACGAGTTGGATTTTGAGACCACCGGGGAGGTTAAGCTCAAGGGATTGAAAACTGATCAATTAAAATTGATGATGAACGGAGCGGGTACGCTGATTTTGGATAATGTACTGATTAAAACTCTGGATTGTAATTTGGCCGGTGCCGGGTCCGTCCAGGCAAGTGGGATCGCAGATACTTTAAACGTACATGTGCAAGGGTTGGGTGGTTTCGATGGAGCCGATTTGCATAGTCAAGAAGTAACCGTTAACCTGGATGGATTGGGGAGTGCAACGGTTTGGGCTGATAAAAACCTCAATGCCGATGTTAGTGGTTTGGGTTCAGTCAATTACTATGGAAGTGCACAGGTCAATAAAACCATTGGAGGTTTAGGAAGTGTCAAGAATTTAGGAAACAAGTAAGCCCTGACAAATAAATTTATCTTCTCATATAGAAATATATTAACTGCCTGATCCGTACCAAGGAGAGGGCAGTTATGTTTGTTTCATGCACGAGCCGACCTTTATTTCCCCCAGATCATCCGTTATTCCAGATCTCTAAAGATCGATCTGGATAATTAAAAACCCTGGCTCAAATAAACCTATTAATCGATGTTTTCAATAAACACCGCCGATAATTATTAAAATCATTTTGAACTAAATAGAAGAATGAATGAAATTTGATAAAAAATTTCTCGTGATATAATTTCGCAAATCTTGGGAACGCCTCGCTCTTGATGGTGAAGGAGGATGAGCATGGAAATCACAACTAAGGAATTTAAACACTGTCATCTCGTCTCAATAAGTGGACGTGTCGATAGTTCCACAGCTTCCCAGTTTAGTCGGTCCCTGGAAGACCTTAACGGAAAGGGAATTTATAAGCTCGTGATCGATATGAAAGCCCTGGATTATATGTCGAGTGCAGGCTTCCGTGCTTTATTGTCCGCCCAGCGAAACTGCAAGCGATATAACCGCGGCGAAGTCGTTCTGGCATCCGTCCCTGATCGCATTCACGAAGCTCTTGAGCTGGCTGGTTTTACAGAACTTTTTAAGACATTCCCGGAACCGCTTGAAGCAGTCGGCAGTTTTTAATCACTTTTCGCTGAAAATAAATTATTGGAACGGAGGCCGCCCTTGTCAAGCCCGAGGCGGCTTTTAATTGCCAATGTCAGGAATAAAGTTCCCTGCCAGTTTTGAATATTTAGACGAGATCCGAGAATATGTCGGTCAAAAGGCTCGGGCAGCCGGTTTTTCGGATAAGGCAGTATATTCCATCCAACTTGCTGCCGACGAGGCAGCATCGAACATTATCGAACATGCCTTTCAAGGTTCGTCGGATGCTTCTTTTGAGTTGACCTGTGTTTTCGAGAATCATAGACTGATCATAACTTTCCTCGACCAGGGTAAATCCTTCGATTTGACCAAAGTAGGTAAACCAGATTTGAAGGCAGATCTTTCAAAACGCAAAATAGGCGGTTTGGGGATTTACTTGATGCGTAAATTGATGGATGAGGTCCGTTACGAGGTTACAACCTCCGGAAATCTTCTAACACTTGTAAAGATGAAGGATTAGGATGAGCCCCATAAACCGTTCTCCTGATTTATCCGAATGGCGTGAGATCGCCAACCTGGGAGAGCAGTTGGTCAACACGGCATCCCTTCTTGAACAACGGGATCGGATCGTCTCCATGACCCGCCGTATGGTACATGGAGATGTCAACGTTTGGTTGCATGAGAATCTATTTCGCCTGCCTGATTGGAAATCCAAGCGGTTATTCCCGGTTCAACCACGTATGGAAGGAATGCGGCGGGCGATATCGGGTCGAAAGTTATTTGTCAAACGGGTAAATAAAAAGGCAGGTGTGCAGAAATCCCTGGCGGCAATACCCATCGAAGATCAGGGAATACTTCTGGGGGTGCTACAGATCACAAGATCAAAAGGGCCGAATTTTGAAAAAGATGAGCTCGAATTGATCAAGAGCGTTGCCGGTGTCGTCGCGGTAGGCTTGTATGCCTCTCATCGCGTAGAAGTAGAACGTTTTCGCCTGGGCCAGCTAAATCTTGTTCGGGAAGTCAGCACTCAAATTGCCAATGTCCTGAATGTAGACGAGCTTTCGCGACGCGTGACCGAATTGATCCAAAAAACATTTAACTACTATTACGTCGCAATATTTACGCTTCATCCGGGTGCGAAGCGATTGCGCTTTCGTTCCAGCGCGCGAGCAACCGGGCAGGGACCAAATAAACTGCCGCTTGCTCTCGAAGTGGAACTGGGCGAGGGGTTAATTGGGGAAGGTGCTGTGTCCGGTGAACGTATTGTTGCTTCTGACGTTCGAGCGGACCCGCGTTTCCGATACATTAAACCCTTACCTGGGACCCGATCGGAAGTGGTCATTCCCCTTAAACTTGAGGATCGAGTTCTAGGTGTTCTGGATGTTCAATCAGACCGCCTGAACGCATTCCATCCCAATGATCTACTCTTGCTGCAGGCCCTCACGGATAATATCACCCGGGCTGTTGAAGGCGCACGACTCTATAGTGATATTCGCCGCCGCGCCGATCAATTGATGATGGTAGCCGAAGTAAGCAAAAGCGTGACTTCAACTCTGGACCTTGACCTTATGATGGTTGAGGCCGCGAACCTTATCCATGAGCACTTTGGTTATCCTCATGTCTATCTGTTTACCGTCCATCCGAACCGGCGTTTAATCGAATATGAGGCGGGTAGTGGTATCCGGAGCCGGGCCTTGGAGGGCTATACTATTCCGCTCGATGAACCAACCGGTATCATCCCCTGGGTGGCGCGATCCGGTCAAACGATATTGGCAAATGATGTGAATGCTGAACCGCGCTATCGTCCCTCGCCACTGCCGCCCAAGAATACACGTTCCGAGCTGTGTGTCCCCCTGCTCTTTGGTGAACGGGTGCAGGGTGTGCTGGACATTCAATCCGATAAACTCAATGCGTTTACGGAAGATGACCGCATCATGTTCGAAGCGGTGGCAGGGACCATGGCTGCCTCCATTCGTAATGCGGATTTATACCGTTCAGAACAATGGCGGCGGCGCGTTGCCGACAGCCTGCGCGAAGTGGCCGGCTTGCTCTCTGAATATGTTGGAGTGGATGAAGCGCTCGATGCTATTTTGACCGAATTGGACCGCAACCTGCCCGTGGACATTTCCGCCATCTGGCTATTGGAAGATAACGATTTTTTCCTCGCGGCAGTTCACGGCGCAGAAGCAGAGTCTGTCGAACAGGTCAGACTTTCTTCGCCTGAAGCTTCGAATATCCTGACTCATATCCTGTTATCCGGGGAGCCGGTTATACGAAAACCTTCAGATCCGTTGTGGCCGTCGGGGGAAGCGGCTGGCTTCGAAGCCAATTACTCCTCGCTGGCGGCACCCTTACGCATAAGCGATCAGCCGGTCGGTATTATCGCATTGGCCCACCATGCTCCCGGTCGTTACGGTCATGAAGCGCAGGCAATGACCGCCACCTTTGCAAGCTATGCAGCAGTTGCCATTGAGAATGCCAGGCTTTATGACTCTGCCCAGGAACAGGCTTACGCCTCCGCTGCATTATTGCAGGTGGCTCAAGCCGTTGTTAGTATAAGTGACCTCGATGAAATTCTTGGCACAATCATCCGCACTCTGCCAATCCTGGTGGGAGTTGAAAGATTGGTATTGTATAAATGGGATGCATCGCGAGAAGTTTATATCCCGAGCCAGGAGTATGGTCTTAATCATAAAGGCAAAGCCGCACTTTGGAACCAGGAAATGGCAACCGGGAAATTCCCATTGATGGATTTGGCACGTGATCGAAGTCAACCAACTGTATATTTGTTGAAGCCGAAGGATATGCCCGAAAAATGGATGAAATTCAAACCCGCGGAACGAACAGATGAGGCATTGGTTACAGGTGGACGATTATTGCTTGCTATACCCCTTTTAATCAAGTCGGATCTGTTTGGCGTATTGTTGGTTGAAGAATCGGAAGGAGCGCGTCGTTTTCGGTCCCGCCGTCTCGAAATCATAAACGGTATTGCACAGCAAATTGCCCTTGCGATACAGAACGATCGCTTGCAGGCTGAGATGGTTGTGCGCGAACGCCTTGAAACAGAAATCCAGTTAGCGCGGCAAATTCAACAGACATTCATCCCGGAGACCCTGCCGCAACATCCCGGTTGGGAACTGGCAGCCCGTTGGAAAACCGCCCTTCAAGTAGGTGGTGATTTTTATGATGTCATCGAATTGGCGGATCATAAATTAGGCATCATTATTGCAGACGTTGCGGACAAGGGCGTGCCGGCAGCTCTATTCATGGCTCTTACGCGAACCCTTGTGCGGGCAGCTGTTGCCGAGAATCTTTCTCCTGCTGAAGTCTTGAAACGTGTGAACGATCTTTTGATACCCGATACGCGTCAGGGCATGTTTGTTACTGCCGTCTATGCCGTACTGGATCAAGACAACGGCGAAATTACTTATGCCAATGCAGGGCACAATCCACCGCTCTGGATTCATTCATCGAAACAAACAGAGAAATTAACCAGAACAGGGATCGCATTGGGGGTGACTTATTCCAATCCCATGTCGCAGAGAACGATCAGGCTGAACACCGGTGATTCTCTTTTGTTGTATACCGACGGTATAACGGAAGCCTTTTCACCGGAAGGCAAATTGTTTGGTGATGCCCGTCTGCTTGAAGCCATCCGGTCGGATAACTCATCCAGCGCAGCTGGATTGTTGGATATGGTCGAAACGCGACTCAACGAATTTATCGGCCTTCAACCTCTTTCGGACGATTTGACTCTGCTGGTCGTAAGGCGTAAATAGAGTTTACAAAGATTTTACAACCATACCACATACACTTTACTCGAGGATCTTATACTCACAATCGTTAACCGAACAAGGAGGTTCGCATGTCCACGATTGTAGTATGGCTTAAAAAGACCTGGTTGGCAGCTTGTATTCTAGCCCTTGGTTTTGCATCGCTACCCATGGTTGGCGCCCACGCACTTACAGTTTCAGATCCAAGAACAACTCCAACACCGACTCAAAAGGGTACAAACCGATTGGAACAAGTCTGGGTTAGAGAGCAAGCTATTTACGGCAAACTCAGTACATTTTTTACTGACATTGACCAGCGCATCACGAGATGGCAGCAATTAATCAATAAAGCGAAGGCCAACGGCAAAGATATCACAACCCTGCAAACCGCCCTCGACAATTTTTCGGGAGCAGTAAAACAAGCAGAGCCAATTTATCAAAGCACTATTGGTACGGTTTCATCTCATCCGGGATTTGATGAGAATGGTAATGTGACCGATCAGGCCCAAGCATTGACAACTGTAAAAGACTTGGGAGAAAAGTTTAGAGAAATCAGGCAGCTCATCCTCGGGTCAGCGAATGCACTGCGTGACGCGATGAAGGCATTCCGGTCCGCGAATCTGCCAGCTGCCACACCCGCACCAAATCAAAGCGGCGGCTAAAAAGCCTCTTCACAGAGACACAATCGACAGTGTCTCTGTGATTATTATTTTGAAGATTTAATTGTTTGGTATTGCCTGACTTGCCTCTCGGTTGTATACTGACCTTAAAATTTGGTGATAATAATCATCTCATTAACTTAAGGAGTATGCATGTTCACAACCGAAGGCAGGAAAATAATATTCACCGATAAAGCACCGAAGGCGATCGGACCCTATTCACAGGCAATCCGAACGGATTCGCTTGTATTTACTGCCGGGCAGGCTGGTTTGGATCCAGCTACCGGTGAACTTGTGGGGGGAGGCATAGAAGCTCAGACCCGCCAAACATTGACGAATCTTAAAAATGTTCTTGAAGCCGCTGACTCGGGATTGAATTTTGCGGTCAAGACCACTGTCTTTTTGAAAGATATGAATGATTTCTCAAAAATGAATGCAATTTACAGCGAATTTTTTCCTGAAAACCCGCCGGCCCGCAGTACGATAGCAGCAGCCGCCCTTCCAAAAGATGCGCTGGTTGAAATAGAGGTTATTGCAATGCTTCAGCGGCGTGCCGCCATTGAGTAACGGAACCCGATATCGATGTCTTCTGAATTAATACTGCTTGTCGATGATGAACCGCCTATCCTTCAGCTGGCGCGCATCTATTTGGAGCGCGAGGGCTTTCGCGTACAGGAAGCCAGGGATGGTGTAGCCGCCCTTGAGATGATAAATCGAATGCATCCTGCATTGGTTGTGCTGGATGTGATGCTGCCCAAGTTGGATGGTTATGAGGTATGCCGCCAATTGCGCGCGACCGATAACGATATAGCCATACTGATGCTGACTGCCCGGGATGAAGACATCGATAAGATCCTCGGCCTGGAACTTGGAGCTGACGATTACCTTACGAAGCCCTTCAATCCACGTGAGATGGTAGCTCGTGTTAAAGCTATTCTACGGCGCGGTGATGGGAAAACTCCGAAGGAATCCAAGCCTGTCCTACTTGGCAATTTGGAAATTGATCCGATCAGCCGTGAAGTGCGCCTCGGTTCGACGACAATTGAACTGCGAACCCAGGAATTTGATCTGCTTTTTACAATGGCCAAACAACCAGGACGTGTCTTTACCCGCGAGCAGCTCTTGCAGCTTGCCTGGGGATTCGATTTTTATGGTCAGACCCGAACTGTGGATGTCCACATTGCGCACCTTCGCAAAAAACTGGAAGGTAGTTCGATAAAAATCGAAACTGTAACAGGTGTTGGTTACAAAGTAATTTCTTAAAAAATTTCCGATATTTATGATTTATTGGAATGTTTTCATCTCTACGCGCACGCCTTTGGTTTAGTTATGCCTTGCTTATCGTCACGGCCCTGGCGGTTGTGGCGTTCGTTTTGATTCTTTACCTGCTTCGAAATCCCCTCCTGTATCGTCAAACGTATATTCGTTTAAATGCAGCTGAGCAGGCATTGGTTGCCCAACCGGTGCCTGCAGAAGGAATATACTCGATCGCCCGGGCATTTAATGTAAGAGTGATCCTCTTTAGCGCGAACGGAGCGCTGATAAATGATAGCAGCGCAGGCACACCTGCGCTGTCTCTTCCCGCCCAACCGGCATACTCGAGAGCTTTTCCGACTGTGCGCGATTTCACTGGCAGGCTTTGGTTGTATTCGATCGGTCATTTGTCTGATGGAACCTGGCTCATGGTTGCTGCACCCCGACCCAAAATAGTGCCTGTTCTAGCGGTATTGACCGATGAAATATCAGCTCCATTAATTGAAGGCGGATTAATAGCTCTTCTTTTCTCTTTGGTGCTGGCCTTTGTGATAGCACGCTGGGTGGCCGACCCTTTGCAAAAGGTAATTATCGCGGCACATACGATGCCAGGCGATACGGTCCAGCCTGTTTTGGAAAGCGGTCCGCGTGAGGTAAGGGCGTTGATGAGGGCTTTCAATGCGATGCTCGTGCGTGTTCATGTCAGCCAAACGTCCCAGCGCAATTTCGTTGCAAATTTATCCCATGAATTGAAGACACCGCTTACGTCCATTCAAGGGTTTGCCCAGGCTTTAATGGATGGCACGGCTGAAACAGTGGAAGAGCGTCGTATGGCTGCTGAAGTAATTTACAATGAAGCCGGTCGTATGCATCGCCTTGCTCTCGATTTACTTGATCTGGCACGTCTCGATGCCGGCACGGCGGATTTAAAAATGTCACAGGTGGATATGACTGAATTGCTCAATTCAGTGATGGATAAATTCAGACCCATTGCTGATACATCAGGAGTCAATTTAAAATTATCGCTAGCCAGTAACCTGCCAGTGTTGATTGGAGATGGCGATCGGCTGGCACAAGTTTTTACAAATCTCGTGGACAACGCTGTAAAATTTACGCCAAGAGGTGGGACGATTGCATTACGAGCGATCCGGGACAGAGGCGAGGTGCAGGTTTCAGTGAGTGATACAGGAAAAGGGATCCCTCCTGAGGCAATTCCGCACATATTCGACCGTTTTTACCAGGCAGATTCATCGCGAACAGGTGGAGAAAAGAAGGGAGCCGGTTTGGGGCTGGCTATTGTCCATGAGATTGTGGTTGCGCACGGTGGTAGAATCAGCGTCCGTAGCGCCCTCGGACGTGGCACAGGGTTCATTGTCCACTTGCCATTGATGCCTTCCATAGTAAATTTGGATAAACGCTTGGGAAAATAAGCCACTCCATGCCCCCCTCTGTGTCCATAATCGTCCCATGTTACAATGAACAGGCGACCATTCGCTTATTGTTGGATGCAATCCTGGCGCAGAACTACCCGCATTCCAGGATGGATGTGGTGATCGCAGATGGTTTCTCCCAAGACAATACATTGACTGTGATCGCCGAATTTCGAAAAGATCATCCTAGCCTTTCTGTGATTGTCGTTAATAATTACCGTCGAACCATTCCTTCAAGCTTAAATTTGGCAATTGACTCGGCGAAAGGTGAAATTATCGTCCGTCTTGATGCCCATTCGATGCCGATCCCTGAATATGTGGGGCGATGTGTCCAGACACTCGAAAAGGGGAAGGGAAATTGTGTTGGAGGCGTATGGAAAATCCGTCCGGGTGGGGAGGGATGGATCGCTCGATCAATAGCGGCCGCGGCTGCTCATCCGCTGGGAGTAGGGGATGCGATGTATCGACTTACAGCAAAATCCGGCGCCGTGGACACGGTTCCATTCGGGGCATTTCGGCGCAACCTCATTGAAAAGATCGGCGGCTTCGACGAGACATTGTTAACAAACGAGGATTACGAGTTCAATGCCCGTGTTCGCCGGAATGGAGGTGTAGTTTGGCTTAATCCTCTGATCCGCTCAACGTATATTGCTCGTTCTTCATATTCTGAACTGGCGAAGCAGTATTGGCGATATGGGTATTGGAAATTCAGAATGCTCTCCCGTTATCCAAAGACGATCCGCTGGCGCCAGGCTCTTCCGCCTTTATTTGTATTAAGTTTGTTAGGTTTGTCTTTATTTTCCATCTTTATAACTGAAATTAGATTTCTTATATTTTTTGAAATTGTCTTCTACCTCCTGGTGCTGGCGACTGCCGGAGTCATCCTTGCGATTCAACAGCGTAAACTGCTGATTGCCCCGGGTTTAGTGTTTGCGATCCTAACCATGCATTTCACATGGGGCAGTGGATTTTTATGGAGTCTGGTTTCGTCGCCATTCACAAAAAATGACTGATACTTTACGTCCCGGCCTGCGTTTGCGGCCAAACGAACATCGTTTGCTCCTGTTAATTGGTGACTTGGTTGCATCCATTTCGGCAGCTTTCCTTTCGTTATATATCTGGCAACAATACTCCATTTATTCATTAATTTCATTAGGTTTGAAGCCGGAACGTGCTGAATTATTGGTAAGAATTCAGGTGCCATACTGGTTTTATTTGCTACCCCTTGGTTGGCTTTTACTTTTGACTGAACTTTACGACCCCCATACAGCATCCAATTGGTTAAGGACCATTCGCGGAATAGCAGTTGCAGCATTAGTGGGAATAGCGATCTACTCTGTTATTTTTATCTTGAACCGTGACCCTGCTTCTCTTCCACGTATCGTCGTTGGTACCTTTATAATTCTTACCTCTTTACTTACTATAATTTGGCGCATACTTTATATTCGCCTCTACACATCAACCGGTCTCCAGCGACGGGTAATAATCGTCGGTGCGGGCAAAGCTGGTCTGACACTGGCTCATGTATATCGTGAAGCCAATCCCAGTCCATTCAGCCTGGTCGGTTTTATTGACGACGATCGAAGCAAGGTCAGTCAGCTTTTTGAAGGATATTTGGTTCTTGGCACAAGTGGAGAGCTGCTTGATATTATCGATCAATATCATGTAACGGAAGTTGTAATGGCGATTACAGGTGACATACAGGGCGGTACATTCCAGACTATCCTGGATGTGCAAGAACGCGGTTTAGAGGTGACGCGGATGCCCATCCTTTACGAAGAGATCACACAACGGGTTCCTATACACCACCTTGAATCTGACTGGTTGATCCGTTCATTTGTAGATCAACTTAAAGTAAGCGTAATTTATGAAGTACTCAAGCGTCTTCTCGATATTATTGGTGGATTGGTGGGGTTGGCTATATTCATAGTGATTTTTCCCTTTATGGCTCTCGCCATTCTGATTGACAGCGGTTTGCCGATCTTGTATTCACAAGATCGGTTAGGTAAAGGTGGTCAACCTTTCACAATTTATAAATACCGCAGCATGTTCCATGATGCCGAAGCTGATAAATCGTACATGCCCGCTTCAAAACACGACCCGCGTGTGACACGCGTCGGCGATTTTATTCGACGCCTGCATTTGGACGAGCTGCCGCAGTTTTGGAATGTTTTACGCGGCGATATAAGCCTGGTTGGACCGCGGGCAGAACGTGCTCAATTGGTGGCCGAATATCAGAGACAAATTCCCTTCTATCGGGCCCGTTTACTTGTAAAACCCGGCTTGACCGGCTGGGCACAGATCAACTATGGTTATGTTGCAAGCGTCACCGAGACAGGAATTAAATTGGAATATGACCTTTATTATATAAAACATCGTTCACTTATACTGGATTTCACGATTGTCCTTCGGACCCTTGGAACTGTACTGAGCCGGAAGGGTAGATAAGTTGAAGAGATGTCTTGTGACAGGTGGAGCCGGGTTTATTGGCTCACACATCGTATATGCCCTGCTCGAGCGGGGCGATTTGGTGCGTATATTTGATAACTTCTCGAGCGGAAAGCGCGAAAATCTGGCTGGTATTTATAACTCCAAGTATGAGGGGCGTTTTGAGATCCTGGAAGGCGACTTACGCGTCAGCCTCGAAGTTGCGCAGGCAGTACGCAATATGGATATAATTTTTCATGAAGCTGCCTTTGTCTCCGTCCCTGAGTCAATGGAGAAGCCGCAAGATTGTTTCGAAGTAAATATCACCGGTACATCCAATTTGTTGGAAGCGGCGCGCAAGGCGCGTGTGCGCCGTGTGGTGATTGCCTCAAGCGCTGCAGTCTATGGTGACTCTGATGCTTTGCCCCTTGTTGAAGATTCGGTTCTTCACCCTTTTTCACCCTATGCTCTATCGAAGTGTGTGGACGAAATGTTCGCCGCACTATACACGCAATCTTTTGGACTCGATGTTACGGCGTTGCGCTACTTCAATGTATATGGTCCGCGTCAAAGACCCGACTCCATGTATGCCTCCGCAGTCCCTGTTTTTATCCAGAGCTTGCGTGTCGGTCGAGCCGTAACGATTTTTGGTGATGGTGGCCAAACACGTGACTTGATCTATGTCGGTGACATCGTCCGCGCTAATTTGATAGCCTCTGAACATCCCTCGGCTGCCGGCCAGATCTTCAATGTATGCACCGGCGAGGAGACCCGAATATTGGATTTACTGGATGTATTGTATAAACTTTTTCCCAATTCTTCAAAACCGGCCCATGCCCAGCAGCGCGCAGGAGATATATATAAATCTTTAGGCAGCCCTGTAAAGGCCGAAAAGATGATTGGATTCGCCGCAAGGAATTCCCTTGCTGATGGCTTGAAAGAAACTGTAGAGTGGTCTCAATAAAATCACGTCCATACCTTCGAAATCGTTACGTGTTATTCGGCGATTTGGCCCTGATCCTCGTTTCGGTCATGGGCAGCTTTGCCTTGCGTCTCGATGTTGGACAATTGCCTTTTTATTTCCCTGCCACGCTCATAATGTGTGGTGTGGCAATCATCGTAAAGGTGCCAACCTACTATTTTTTTGGCTTATATCGCCGAATTTGGGTCTACGCCAGTACGCATGAACTGCGATTGATCACTTCTGCGGTGACAACAGCCAGTGTCCTGACTTCGGGGGTGATGCTCGTTTTGATATCTGCCGGTCGGGTCATCCCCGGCATGCCCCGTTCGGCGATGGGTATTGATTGGTTATTATCGTTGGTATTGATCGGCGGATCGCGTTTTGCTTTGCGAACATTGGCCGAGCAAACTGCCTCGCCGCGCAATGGTAAAGCGCGTCGGGCTCTCGTCATTGGCGCAGGCGATGCCGGAGCCTTAGTCGTACGCGAGCTTCAAAGGTCATCGCAACTGAATTTAACCCCCATTGGATTTCTCGACGATGACCCGCTCAAACAAAAGCAGGAGATCTATGGCGTACCAGTCATCGGCGTTGTGAACGACCTGGCTGAGGCACTCGAGAACCAACATGTGAGCGAGGTCATATTTGCCATTCCGTCTGCGCCGGGACGTGTTTTGCGCTTCGTTCATGATATTTGTCGGAGGAAAGGAATTCCATCCCGTACGATGCCGGGTATCTATGAATTGATCGGGGGGAAAGTGAGTGTCAGCCGTCTGCGCGAAGTCGATATTACGGACCTGCTGCGGCGTGAACCGACACGTATAAATGAAGAAATGATCGGAGAAGTATTAACCGGAAGGCATATACTCGTCACCGGCGCCGGCGGTTCGATCGGTCGTGAACTTTCGCGGCAAATTGCCCGCTGGAACCCGGCTCAGTTGATAATCCTGGGTCATGGGGAAAACAGCATATTTGAAACATTGCTCGAGTTGAGGGATGATTATCCCAACCTCCAGTTGGAGGCCGTCATTGCGGATGTCAAGGATAAAACCCGTCTGCAGTCAGTCTTTCGGGAATATCAAATTCAAGTTGTGTTCCACGCCGCGGCTCACAAACACGTGCCTTTGATGCAAACCAACGTGGAAGAGGCCGTCTTGAATAACATATTCGGTACGCGCAATGTTGTTGAAACTGCCATTGAGTTCAACGTTGAACGGCTGGTGCTTATTTCAACCGATAAAGCCGTTCATCCGGCAAATGTATATGGCGCGACGAAACGTATGGCAGAGATGATCGTGCTCGATGCTGCCCACCGAACACAACGGGCTTTTTCGGTGGTCCGCTTTGGTAATGTGCTCGGTAGCCGCGGGAGTGTGATACCGTTATTCAAACGACAGATTGCAAGTGGCGGTCCGGTGCTGATCACGCATCCGGATATGGAGCGTTATTTTATGACCATCCCCGAGGCTGTTCATCTGGTCCTGCAGGCTGCTTCCATGGGACAGGGTGGTGAGGCGTTTTTACTCGATATGGGTCAGCAGGTTCGCATCCTTGATCTTGCAGAAGATTTGATTCGATTATCTGGACTTGAACCAGGCCGCGATATCGAGATCGAGTTTACCGGTATTCGCCCTGGCGAGAAGCTAA
>Ga0182027_10002100_pt1 | contig 32546 bp, 29 predicted proteins | sample 712E1DmetaG_FD_121300 | JGI IMG/M metagenome (GOLD analysis project Ga0182027, IMG submission 121300) | Permafrost microbial communities from Stordalen Mire, Sweden - 712E1D metaG (Illumina Assembly) | ecosystem: Environmental > Terrestrial > Soil > Wetlands > Permafrost | place: Sweden...
ATAAGCCATGGTGCGGCGAAGTATCGGCGCAAGCCCAAGGTCTTGGCAAGTCTCATCGCGGCTTCAGCTCTCCCCGTTTCGAGTCTCCCCGATTCGTCTTGGACGCCGTTCGGGTTACACTTCGGATCAGGAGAGGTTCCATGAAGGCACTGCAAACGACAGGGATAGTGACGTCAGCCCATCAACTTGTGGTGGATGTGCCATCCGACGTACCGAGTGGATCCCATCGCGTCGTGGTCGTCCTGGACGAGGCGATCACGCCGGAACCTTCGGCCACGTCTTGGGCAGACCTGGCCCTACCTAGTGCGCAGTGGCCGGCGGGCGGGTTGAGCCTTCGACGCGAGGATCTGTATGCCGACACCGACCGCTGACGACGTCTTCATCGACACGAACGTGTGGGTGAATGCGGCGGTTTCCACGGCTCCGCGGCACGCCCAGGCCGTCGCAGCGCTGGGCAAAGTGGCCATCGGGACATTGTGGACGAGCCGCCAAGTAGTCCGAGAGTTTTTGGCCGTGATGTCCCGGCCGCAAACCTTCTTCACTGGCAACGTCCCGATGGCCGACATCTTGAACCGTGTGCACACTATCGAGTCGCAGTGCCGCGTGGCCGAGGACGGTCCCGATGTCGCCCAGCAACTGCACGCCCTGCTGGTCGTGGGCGACACGCGAGGGAAGCAGATCCACGATGCCAACATCGTAGCGACCATGTTGGCTCACGGGATCCGGACCTTGCTTACGAACAATGTCGCCGACTTTGCCCGCTGGGGACACCTCATCGAGGTACTTCCGCTATAGCCACGCCGACGTGGACAGCCAGGGCCGCACCCATCGCGGCTGCCAGCTACGAGCGTGGCACCTTTGCCGTCGCGATCATGCGAGAGCCGAGCTAGGATTCTTGGCCATGTCTCGTCCTAGTGTGATTCGCGGAAGCTTGATAGCGCTGCTTGCGTGCCTCCTGCTTTGGGGCGGCGGGGCGGCGAGGTCAGCGCCTGGGGCTGGCGCAGAACAGAACCGAGCAGCCAAAGATGCAGGTCCGCCGCCCGCGGCTGGCAAGGGGCCGGCGCGAGACGCGGGCGTCGTCGGATCTGAGGTGCGCCAGCAAGTTGCCTGTCCTGCGGGAATGATGTACCTGCCCGCGGCCACGTTCACCATGGGTTCGAACGATAAGAAGAACAAGAAGTACTGGCTGGAACTCGAAGATGGGCCGGACTGGCCATGGCTTGACGAACCGATACGCAAAGTTCCGATCACCGCCCTTTGCATGGACACCACGGAGGTGACCGTGGCCGCCTACCGGGCGTGTGTGAAGACCGGCAAGTGCGCGACCATCGAAGAGGATGCATGCACATACCGCAACCCCAAACTGGATGACTATCCGATAGACTGCGCGACTTGGGCACAAGCGGACCAGTTTTGTCGGGCCATGGGCAAGCGCTTGCCCACGGAGGAGGAGTGGGAGTACGGCGCACGCGGCATGGATCGACGTCGCTATCCGTGGGGAAACAGCGACCCGCACTACGATCCAAGCACGTATGGATACAAGGAGTTCTGCCAGATCACACCCGGAAAGACGCCGTGTCCAGTGGATCAGTTCAAGAAGTTCGCAAGCCCATTTGGCCTTCTAAACATGACAGGAAACTTGTCCGAATGGACATCAAGTGAAGATTGTGAACCCAAAGGACCGTGTCGGAGGATCGTGCGCGGCTCTGGGAGTCCATCGCTGGGCGAGCTACGAAGCGCGCATCGTGACAGCAAAGCGCCTAGTTTCGGATCATCCACAGTCGGATTTCGGTGTGCTCTTTCTGTCGGCGCACCACTCTGAAGAGCAATCAGTATCTATCCCCCACCCTTCAGCCCAACATCCCGTCGGCTGAAGGGCAGGATCGCCGGTGATTTCGTGCTGTTGAACGTGTTCGCTTCAGCCAGACTCTCGAAGTAGTAGCTCTCGGCAAGTGAGATGTTGTCAATGAATCTGACACCGATCTTGGGCTTCTTGGGGTTAGCGCCCACGAATTCGGCCTCGGCATCAATGGCGAGTATGTCGCGAGAATCGTCCCTCACCTTTCCACCCGGCGCAGTCGCCAAATCCGTCTGCAAGCCGAACCAGGACTTTGGAATCTTGGCGCCTGGGTCGAGGATGTACATCGTCTTGTCTCGATAGCCGTATAGAAGGATGAAGTGCCCGCCGGGCACAGTCATGTTCATCAGTACCGGACCGCGAAGCAGAGCTCGCTTGAGCCGCTCCTTGTTCTTCTGTCGCTGACTTTCGATGACCACGCCCTCGTCTGTTTCGTCGGACACGTCAGTCTTCGCGATCTGTTTGTCGAGTGTCTTGAGCTTCGCTTGCAGCTTGGCGTGTTTCTTCTTGAGCTCGCCCTTGTCCTTCTTGTCGGCGGTCTCCATCTCCTTATCGACCGCATTGATTTCTTCCTGGGTGGCTTTTCGATCTGCGGACAGTTCGTCCCTTTTCTTCAATCGCGCTCTGGCCTGGGCGACCGTGGGATGGGTCAGGACAATCTTCTCGAAAGCCAGAGGTTCAGGGGCCTTGCCCTCCCTGGACAAGGTGATCGCCTTGGTGCTCTTGGCGATCGCAGCATGGTCCATCTTCCAGGACCCGCCTGACTTGACATAGGGGATGTACGGCGGATGATCGGTCTCGCTGACGAACTTGGTCTTGTCTGGGCTATCTCCCAGCTGCCACAGCCAATAGGCCACGTGCAGGGGATCGACGGGCGACTTGTCGTCCTTCTTTCGATGCGGAATATTCACTTTCCCGGCGGTGGCTGGATACTCGTTCACCAGCCAATTGATCAGCATGCTGAGGCACGTCGCGTGACAGCCGGAGCCCTGCCAGCAGTGTAGCGACTTCTTTTGGATTACCTGCTTCTTCTTGTCCTTCTTCTTGAGCTCCTTCTCTAGCTTCTCGGCTTCTTCCAGATCCTCCGCGCTTGTGATCTCGGTACCGTCAAGCATCAGCGGGGGACGAACCCAAGCTTGAGCCCATGGCCCCAAGAACTGTTCGTAGAGCGTTGGGACCGGATCCACGATCGGCTCTGGCGACTTGGGAACTACCGTGCCCTTGAATTCTGGATTGGTCATTTCGTTGCTCCAGATCCCTAAGCGAAATCGTCGTCCAAAGGATCGATCCACGGCTCGACATCCTCGTCCGTTGCGGTCGCCTTCTCCGGCTCGGCCTCCACGCCGCCATCATGAATTCGCTTCAGCTCGTCGGCGGTCGCCTGGTCAAACCATTCGGCCTCGGGCAGATCGTTGTCGACCTGGAAAGCAGCCACCATCTGCTTGAGGCTGCCGGTGTATCCGAGGTTGTTGAGTTGGTGGATCGCCAACTCGTCTTCCGACATCGTGCTGTCTTCGTCCAGGCGAAGGTGCATGGTCGTTTCGTAGCAGTAGTCGCCATCCTGGCCAGACGATGTGGTCCCCCATTCGATGGTGCAGGTCGCGTGGATCGGAATTCCAGACTCGGTGAGCAGGCCATCGCCGTCAGCAGTGCCTGTGCGCACGTCGGGACCGATGGTCAGACGGTAAGGCGCGGACTTGATCCGACGCTGCCCGGGATCCATCAAGTAGACGCGCAGGGTGCCCCGGTCGTGGGGCTCGGGCGGAATGCGCTGGAACTTGTAACTGACCGGATCGTAAAGCTCGCAGATGCTCGGCTGACACTCCTTCTCGGCGGGATGGCAATCGAGCTTGGGCTCCTGGCCGGGATCGAAGAACAGGATTTCGACCCGCCGGTTGGCCGTGCTGGGATAGTTATCCTTGCGCGCCCCTTCGATGGGGTGGCATTCGCCGCATCCGACGGATTTCTTGGCGTCGTCGACGAAATGCAGTTGCTTGCGCAGATCGTTCAGGCCGTCGTCGTCGGTGTCGAGCATGAGCTTGAGCTTCACGAGGTAGAAGTCGAAGAATGCCATCCAGGTTGCAACGCCCACCACGCCGTCGACCGCCAGCGCGCCATCCATGACGGTGTTGTAACGTTCCTGAAATGCCTTGACCGCGCGTTTCGTGCGCGCCCCTTCCGAGCCGTCTGCTTCTCCGGGATCGCAGTCCCAGCCGAACTCGCGCGTCATCCAGCGCAGGATCTCTTGCTTGTCCTCGACGACGCTCTTGCCGTGGCAAACCTTGGCCCATTCAGCCTGGTTGCCCAGCAGGGCGGCAAGAACGCCGTCGGCCCGAAGCTTGGACACCGTGAGGTTGTAGTCGCGGCGGCCGGTCGTGTCGGTGTGGCCGACGACCAGCAGCTTCTGCGCTGGGTTCTTCTTCGCCTGCAGGTAGCAGCCGCGCAGGAGCGCCAGCCCGGTGTTGGGATCAGCGTCCTGCTCTTGCCCTTCGGGGACAGAGTCGGGGAGCAGCACGGCGCTGTTCTTGTGGAAGTGGACGTCTTCCACGCACAAAAGATGGGCTCGGTTACATTGGACCTTGAAGATGTGGACTTCCCCTGTCGGCAACTCCACGGGGTTCTTCAGGTCCCGGAAATGGACAGAAGTCTCGCTCACGAGGCCTCCAATTGGGACATCCACAGATTGCGTTTACTCATGGCAACTGCTCCCTGGACCACTTCAACTTGCATTTGCCTTTGGCTATTCCGTTGACAGTGACAGTTCCATCAAGCGGGGTCTGTCCTTCGATGATCGTCCCGCTCGGCGTGGTGAGTTTGAATGCCAAGTTTGGGATGGGTTTGCCGTCCGCATCGACAGCCTTGAGGACGACCTGATCGGTGCCTTCCTGAAGGGTCTTGGTGTACTGCTTCGCAGGCGACGTGCGCGCCTTGCCACCCGCGCTCGAGGCACCCTGGCCCTCGCGTTCGGCGGGAGATGGCCCAGCGGCCTTCTTCGCCTTGACCGCCTCCGCCTCCTGCAGCTTCAGCGCGCTCGTGCCTTTGATGGTGCACACGCCGTCGGCCACGATGGTCACGGTCTTGCTGTTCATACCGACGGCGTCTGCGCCCAGAGCCATCGTGCTGCCGACGCCGGCGGCGGCGGTCACGTTGGGGCTGGCGATGGCGATGCCGCCGGGGAGGATGGTCAGCGAACTGGCGCCACACTCCAGTTTGATTCCGGTCGGCGAGTCGAAGGTCGCTTTGCCGGTTTTGTCGAAGCAGACCGTCGCGCCGCCAGCCGTCAGGGTGATCGTGCCGGCCGAGTCCACGGTCACGTTGCTGCCCTTGAAGGTCATGCTGGTGGCGCCCTGGTTGAGCTGGAACTTCTTGTCCGTGGTCAGCTTGTGAGCCAGCTTGACGTGCTCGTCTTTGTTCTTCTCCTCGAAGAATTCCTGATCGCCGTCGACTTTGCGCGAGTGATCGCTGGCGTAGATCTGCGTGACCGCGCCGGTGACCGTCTTGTCGTGCGTTCCGCCGATGACCACGCTGTCGTTCGCTTCGACCCACAGCGAGCGGTTCTGCTTCACATGGTTGGTTTCGTTGTTGCCCACGAGGACGATGCGATCCGTGCCCACGTTCATGGCCTGGCACTGCTTGATCAGCGTCGACATGTCCCGTTCGGCCTGCAGGTGCAGCTCTTCTTGGCCCTTCTTGTCTTCAAAGCGGATCTCGTTGAAGTTGGCCGCCGTGCCGCCCTTGGTGCTGCGGGTCTTAATCCCGCTTTGGGTCTTGTTCTCCGGCAAATCGTAGGGCGGCAGGTGGTCTTTGTTGTAGATATGCCCGCGGATGATGGGGCGGTCTGGATCGCCTGCGAGAAATGCCACCACCACTTCCTCGCCAATGCGCGGTAGGAATTGCATGCCACTCGGCCCCGGCCCACGATTGCGCCACCCGCACCCAGCACGACGACTTTTCGTTGTGCTCGCCTGTGCGGTCCCAATCGAATTGCACCATCACCCGGCCGAACTTGTCGGTCCAAATCTCCTCGCCCGGCGGGCCGACGACCAGCGCCGTCTGCGGGCCGCGCATCTGCGGTTTCCTGGCCGTGCGCTGGGGCCGGAATTGCGTGTGGCTGTCGAGTAACTGGTACTTCGCCTTGAAGGGCTCGTCGTTCTTCGCGACGTCGCCGGTTTCGTACTGATCGACGCTGAGACTGTAGGCCGCAGCGACCACCAGGTATTGCTTTTCCCAATCCTCTTCGTGCCAGAAGGGCGAGAATTCGCCACTAGCCAAGCCCGAGCGCAGCGACACCAGATCGCCGACTCCGACTCCCATGGTGTTGCCCTCCACTTCGATGGTGGTGTGGGCCACTCTGGCGGCTTGCGTGCGCACCAGCGCCTCTTGATGCGCCTCCTTGGTGACGAAAAGCCCGCCGGGATTGTCGTAATTCTCGAATTGTGCCCCGGGCGCCGGCTCGGCCGACGGCTCCTCGCCGAACTGAGGCGGCTTCGGCCGCAGCTTGGTTGGGTCGTAGCAGCAGAGAACCGTGTGTTTGCCGGGATAGAGCGACGTGCGCACCTTCATGTCCCAGAATTGCTCCTCGGCGCCGGCAACCTTCCGATCTTTCGGCGTGTAGAGAATCGATTCATACCCGGCCGCCGTCTCGTGCGCCGTGATGGAATCGGCCAGCACCAAGGTGTGCTTGGCCTCTTCGTGCTTGAAGAAATAGTAGATGCCTTCTTCTTCCAGCAAACGCTGGACGAAGTTCAAGTCGCTCTCGCGGTACTGCACGCAAAAGTCGCGGGCGCAAAAGGGATGGTCCACAATCGACCCCGATTCGACGTCGGTCAGCCCGCGCTTGGCCAGCACCTCCTTCACGATGCCGAGGGCATCCTGCGCTGGATCGTTGAAGATGCGGCACTCGGAGGTGAAGTTGAATAGATTAAGCTGCGGCCTGATCGCGGCCGCGTAGCGCGTGTGCAGTTGCGTGGTGCCCTTCTTCAAGAACTTGGTTGCGATGCCGTGGAAGAAGCGCTCTTCGCCGGTGCCAAGCTGGATGCCCACCGCGAGCGGCTTGCCCAGCACGTCGTTGGGGTCGAGGTCAGGCTCCTTCGAGAGCAGGCTGAGATCGAACTTGTACGGCCGCCCCAGCGCTTCGGTGCCTAGGAGGGTCTCAAGAAGGAGAACGCCCTTGGGAAAAGGCCCCGTCACCGAGGTGTCGCGCCCGAGGAGTGCCATGGCAAAGCTACTCTAGTCTTTGACCCGGACGCGTCAAGAGCGATGGCGAATCTGGCCTCTCAACGTGGATTGGAACGCAGAACGTTCGCGGCTTCCCATTCCTCGCTCTGCCGGTTGGCCTCCTCGATTGAGTGGTGCTTGTACAGCCCGGGCGGAAAGTGCACGGGGCAGAGCCTTGCGGAGAGATCCCACACGGACACGATGGTGGGCCAGAGCCGCGGATCGTCTCGGTCGAGCCAGACGGTGCTTTCCATTTCGGCGACGGATCGGAATCGGCGGATGGGCATGCTAGTCCTTGATGTCGAACCGCAGGACGGCGATGATCAGATCTGCATTCACCTTGGCGCAGTATAGCGCGCATGCGGCGTACCAAGCGGGCGAGATTTGGAGACCAGAAAGATCGGCGCCGCCTGCAAAATTTCTCTGCTCATCCGATGTAAGTTGTCTTGGTCTCGATGTTTGAAGAAGCACCATCCAACCGGCGGCTGACCGTCTTTTTCCTTCCCCTCGCGCTCCAGGCCGCGTCGCAAAGCCTGAGCTACCCGCTGGTGGCCATGGTGGCCGCGCACGGCGAGGGCGGCGCGCTGAACCTGGCAGGGGTGGCCCAGTCGAACATCATCATGTTCATGGTGGGGACGCTGGGCGCGGGGCTGGTCACCGCGGGCATGGTGTTCGCCCGCACTCGGCAAGGCTTCGCGCACTTCGTCGCCATCAACAACCTGCTCTCGTTCGCGACCGCGCTGATTCAGATCGCCCTGTGCATCCCGGCGGTCGGGCACATGGTCTTCGGCGCCTTGCTCGGCCTGCCACCCTCTATCGAAAACCCGGCCCGGCAGGCGTTTCCCTTCACCATCCTGCTCAATCTGCTGTTCTACGCGCGCAACCCGTCCATGGTCTTGCTGTACAACAACGGCGCCGCGGGCCGCGCCAGCAGCGCGACCTTCGCGCGGATCGGCCTAACTCTCGCGCTCTCGCCGCTGTTCTGTTCGTGGGGGTTGGTCGGTCCACGCTGGGCCATGGTTTGCCAGGCAATTCCCGTCGCCCTCGAAACCACGGTGTCGTGGTGGCACAGCCGGCCGTTCATCGCCACGCTGGCGGAAGACGTCGCGCCCGCGGCCAGCGGGCGCAAGATCTTGCTTTTCACTCTGCCGCTGTCGCTTGGCGGATTCCTGATGACCTTGTCGGGGATGATCCTGGGCGCCGTGATCGCGCGTGCCGGCCAGCCCGAGCACATGTTGCCCGCGTATTACCTGGCCGCGGGGCTGGCCAACCCGGCCGCCTACGCCGCCAGCCGGGTCCAGAACGTGGTGATCGCATTTCCGCCGCGCGGGCGCGAGGATGCGCAAGCCCTGCGCTTCTCCGCGGCGGCGGGCGCTATCTTTTCGCTCATTCCGCTGCTCTTTCTCCTGCCTGGGCTCGCGCACTGGTACTACCTGAGCGTGCAGCGCTTGCCGCCCGCCGACCTGCCGCTGGTCTACACGACGGCGCTGCTCTTCGTCGGTTTCCCCATCACGGTGGCCATGCGCTGCCACCGCGAGGGCCTGGCCGCGCTCGAGCATCGCACGCCCACCATCCTGGCTGGCGATTTCGCTTACATGGCCGCGCTGGCCGTGGCCGCTTCGGCTTGTCTGGCTCTGAAGGTACCTGGCAACGTCATCGGCCCCATCGTCGTGGCAATCAGCAACATGGCCAGCGTGGGCATGCTCGTCCTGCTGTTGCGCGAGAGGAGCGCTGATGCACAGCCACCCGTGGCCCCGGTCGCCAGCCAGGAGGGATACGAGGGGTGACTTCATCGAGCGGATTGGCGGGATTAGGGCGATGGAAAGAATCAAGAACGACGCTGCTTTGGCGGCCAAGATCGCTCGCAATACGGCGCTAGCGGTCGTATTCTAGTAGTCCCATTTTTCGGGGAAGGAAGTCCATGCAGATTGCAGAAAAGACCGTCGTGACCATCCACTACACCTTGACCGACACCAAGGGCACCGTGCTCGACTCCTCGGAGGGTCCGGAGAGCGGCGAGCCGCTGTCCTATGTGCACGGCGCGGGCATGATCGTCCCTGGCCTCGAGGAGGCGCTGCTCGGCAAGTCGGAAGGGGATCACGTCAAGGTCACCGTTGGTCCCGAGGGCGGGTACGGCCCACGCGAGGAGAAGCTGGTGGAGAAACTCTCGCGCGATGAATTTCCCGAGGGCGACATCGAGGTCGGCATGCACTTCCGCGCGCACGGTCCCCATGGGGCGCGCGTGCTGACGGTTGTGGCCACCGATGACGACACGATCACGCTGGACGGAAATCACCCGCTGGCTGGCGCCACGCTCAATTTCGACGTCAAGGTCATCGGCGTGCGCGAAGCCACGGCCAAGGACATGCACGGGGACGCACACGGCGACCACGACTGCACCAGCTGCCACGGCTGCGGCGGCCACTAAGGCGCGGCCGGATATTCACGACAGAGACGCGAAGGTTTCAGAGGCCAGAAAGAAAGGGGTTCCGGATCTTGGATCCGAACTTCCTCGGGCAAAGCCCGCCTGCGCTCGCGCGCTATGTGGTTCAATTCTTTCGCCTCTCGCCGACCGTTTCTTCGTTTGAAGTGGGGCATACTTCGCTTCCATGCGCGTCCTGTTGCCCCTCTTCGCTTTTGTTGCCTTCGCTTCCTCCGCGCACGCGGCACCTCGTACTGTGACCATTTCGATTGTGGGCACGAGCGATTTGCACGGGCACATCGCAGCCTTGCCCTGGCTGGCGGGCTACCTCGAAAACCTGCGCAAGGCGCGCGAGCGTGGCGCGGTGGTCTTGCTCGATGCGGGCGACATGTTTCAGGGCACGCTCGAATCGAACCTGGCCGAAGGCGCTCCCGTGGTCCGCGCCTACAATGCCTTGGGCTACAGCGCGGCGGCTATCGGCAATCACGAATTCGATTTCGGGCCGGCTGGGCCAGCGCCCTCGCCAGTAAGTCCTGACGACGATCCCCGCGGCGCGCTCAAGGCGCGTGCCGCCGAGGCGCATTTTCCCTTCTTGGTGTCGAACGTCGTAGACGCGAAGACTGGCAAGCCGGTTGCTTGGCCCAACGTCAAGCCTTCGACGATCATCAATGCTGCTGGCATCAAGGTCGGCCTGGTCGGTGCTGTCACCGCCGCCACGCCGCGCTCGGCGCTACCGGCCAACGTGGCTGGGCTCACATTCCTGCCGCTCGCCAAGTCCATCACGAAAGAGGCGCGTAGCCTGCGAGCCCGCGGCGCGAAGGTCGTGATCGCGGTGGTGCACGAAGGCGGCGCATGCACCGATTTCGCGGCGCCCGACGATCTCGATTCCTGCGATGCCAGAAGCGAGATCTTCGCCATCGCGCGCGAGCTGCCCAAGGGCGCGGTGGACGCCATCGTGGCTGGCCACACCCATCAAGCCGTCGCTCAGCGAGTGGCCGCGGTGCCCATCATCCAGGCCTACAGCAATGGCCGCGCGTTCGGGCGCGTGGATCTGACCGTCGAGCGCAAGTCGGGCAAGGTCGTCGCCTCGCACCTCGAAGCGCCGCACGACATCTGCCAGGCGGGCGCTGCCGAATCCTGCCATGCGGGCGACTACGAGGGCGGCCCCGTGCACGCGAGCGAGGAGGTCATCCAATTGAACGCGCCCGCCTTCGCGGCGGCCGAGCAAAAGGGAAACGAGTTCTTGAATGTCGAGGTGCTGCGCCCCCTGCCCCACAATCGCAAGCAAGAAACCGCGCTCGGCAATTTGCTGGCGGATCTCATGCGCGCGGCCCGCCCCAGCGACGTGGCCATGATCAACGGCGGTGGCATGCGCGCGGCCCTGCCAGCAGGCAAGCTCACTTACGGCCGACTCTACGAAACCTTCCCCTTCGACAACGCCTTCGCGTCGCTGCGCCTGCCCGCCGGCGAATTTCGCCGACTGCTCGCGCGCAGCCTGTCCCGCGCGGGATCGCTGGTCTCGCTGTCTGGCCTGCGCGTGCGCGCAACGTGCGGGATGGCCGGCTTGGAAGTGGCGCTCACCCGACTGGGCGGCACGCCGGTGCGCGACGAAGAAATGCTTGCCGTGATCACCACGGATTTCATGGCCACTGGTGGCGACGGTTTCTTCGCGGGCGCCAGCGTCGTCTACGAAATCGGACCGCCGATTCGCGATGCCCTGGCCGAGGCCCTGCAAAAGCGCGGCGGCGTCCTCGATGCCAGCGATCGCTCGCTCTTCGATCCCGCGCACCCGCGCTTCGCTTTACCTGGCGAAGTGCCGATCCACTGCGGCCCGTAACCGGGCGCACGCTGGCGTCCTACTTGCCAAGCGGCTTTCCAGGTAGCGCGGGACTGACCTTGCCCAGATCCACGCCCATGGCGCGCAGGATAGTCGGCGCGATGTCGCGCTGCTGGCCCGCTTGCGCCACCGACGGATCGCTGGTGGCCAGGAAAATGTGTGGAGCGTTGTTGTGGTGGTCGGTTCCAACGTCGAATCCGTGATCCGCGCTGACATAGACCAGGGTGCGACCGTCGATGCCTTGGGTTTCGAGCTCGGCCATGATCTCTCCCAGCCATCGATCGCATTCGACCAAAGCGCTGTCGTACGCCTCCGAACCTTCACCAGAACGGTGGCCACCGAGGTCGATGTCGGCGAAGTGGATGAAGAGAAAGAATCTCCCCTTGCTGGCGTAACCGCGAATGTAGTTCACGGCCTTCTCGCCGACCACGCTGGCCGGGCGCATCTGGTCGCCGTCCCACACCGTGATGCCCGGGCGAACCAGGAAATAGGGCTCGCCGTGACTGAGCAGACCAGGCCCGCGCGAACCCAAGTTGTGATCCTTGCCCGTCAGCATGATGGTCGTGATGCCTTGCTTGCCGAAGGCCTGATGGAGCCTCTCGAAGATCGAATAGCCGCTTGGAATGGGATCGAAATTGCCATTCGAGTACACCCCGGTGAGCGCGGGGTTGTAGCCGGTCAGCATCTGCGCGTGCCCGGCCTTGGTATCGGTCTGGTGGCCGGTGACATCGATGTCCACCAGCGCTCCCAGTTTCGCGAGGCGCGCGAGATTGGGCAACTTGCCGCGCGCAAGATCATTTCGCACGTGCTCACGCAAGGCTCCGTCCCATGAAATGAGAATGGCGTTGCGTTCCTCGGGGCGCGTTTTCGCATTGAAGGCCGCCGCGCCGAGGAGCACGAGCACGAACAAAAGAATGCGACGTTGCATGGTGGTCAGCTTCCGCCTATTCGACCGCGTTTTCCAGCCGGTCGGCCCGCCGCAAGGTCGGAAACAGGCGCCACCAAAGGGAAACAACGACCAAGGTGCCGAGACCACCGAGCACGGTTGCGGGGACGGTGCCGAACCACGCCGCGGTGACGCCGGATTCGAATTCGCCAAGTTCGTTGGAGGCGCCGATGAAGAGCATGTTGACCGCGCTCACCCGGCCGCGCATGGCATCGGGCGTGGAGACTTGCACGAGGGTGCCGCGGATGATGACGCTGACCATGTCGACGCCGCCGAGAATGATGAGCGTGACGATCGACAGCCAGAAGTTGCGCGAAAGCGCGAACGCGATGGTGCAGGCGCCGAACACGGCCACGCAAGCGAACATTCGCCGGCCAGCGCGACCGCGGATCGGATAGTGGGCCAGCCACAGGGCCATGAGCGCCGCGCCGACGGCGGGCGAGCTGCGCAGGATGCCGAGTCCCCACGGCCCGGTGGCTAGGATATCGCGGGCAAAGATGGGCAAAAGCGCGGTGGCTCCGCCGAACAGCACCGCGAAGAGGTCGAGCGAGATGGCGCCCAAGATGGCTCTTTTCGCGAACACAAAGCGAACGCCCTCAAGCAGTCCGCTCCAGCCCGCGGAGCTATTGCGGACCTTCCACTGTCCGCGCATGTTGGCGATGAAAACGAAACCAGAAATCAAGAGTGCGGTCGCGATTCCGTAAACCAGCCACGGGCCAAGCGCGTAGAGGATTCCGCCCAACGCCGGACCCGCGATGGTGGCGATTTGAAACACGGTGGAATTCCAGGCCACCGCGCGCGGGAAGGCTTCGGGACCGACGAGCAACGGCAGGAGCGATCCGTTGGCCGGGGCCATAAAGGCGCGCCCCACGCCGACGAATGCGATGACGGCGAAAATCCAAACCTCGCTGGGCGAGCGTTGTAGTGATAGCGCGAGCAGGGCGACCCCGACAAGAATATCGAGCCCATACGAAGCCAGCAGCAGGGTACGCCGGTCGAAGCGGTCGGCGGCAAGACCGCCCGGCAAGGTGAGTAAGAAGGCGGGCAGGAACTGCGCCAGGCCCACCATGCCGAGCGCGAAGGCGCTGCCCGTGAGCGCGTACACCTGCCAGCCCACGGCTACGCTGAACATCATGACCGCCATGGCCGAGCAGAATCGCGCGGCCAGGAACAGAAAAACGTTTCGATTGCGAAGAACGGATGCGGCGGCGGCGGCCATGGACTCCCTAGCCTGGATCGAACCAGGCGCGCATGGTCTGACAAACTCGGCGCAGGTCGTCCTCGTCAATCACGTAGGCCGGCATGGTGTAGACGACCTTGTCGAAGGGCCGCAGCCACACGCCGCGCTCGCTGGCGAAGGCTTGAATGCCTTGCCACGCCTTGGGCTCGTGAACCTCGATCACGCCGCAGGCACCCAGGACACGCGTCTCGGCAATGGCGTCCGCGCGCAGGCCGAGCAATTCCTCGCGCAGGATCTCTTCGATGCGCTGGATCTTGCCGAGGTACCCGTCGCGCTCGAAAATCTGGATGCTCGCCAGGGCCACGGCGCAGGCCAGGGCGTTGCCCATGAAGGTCGGCCCGTGCATGAACGCCTTGTCTTGATCGCCGAGAAACGCCTGGAACACGCGATCAGTCGCCAACGTCGCCGAGAGGCCGAGGTAGCCTGCGCTGAGGCCCTTGCCCAGCACCATGATGTCCGGCGTGATGCCCGCCTGCTCGCACGCGAACAGGGTTCCGGTGCGGCCGAAGCCCGTGGCCACCTCATCGCAGATGAGAAGAACGCCGTGCTCGTCGCACAGCCGTCGCGCCTCGGCAAGATAGGCGGGCGGATAGAAATTGAACCCGCCTGCGCCTTGCAGGAGCGGCTCGCACGCGAACGCGGCGATTTCGTGCGCGTGCTGGCGCAGGGTCGTTTCAAGAGCGGACAGCGCTTCGTCGACCGAGCGCCGGATCTCGCCCCGTCCATTGCCCATGCCCTCGGGCGGCGGCACGAAATGCTGCCTGGGCAAGTAGCCCGCAAACAGGCGGTGCATGCCGTCGTCGGGATCGCCCAGGCTCATCACGCCGGTGGTGTCACCGTGGTAACCGTGGCGCAAGGAAAGGAACGTGTGCTTGCCCGGCACACCGAGATTCTTCCAGTACTGAACGGCCATTTTCATAGCCACTTCCATGCCGACCGAGCCCGAGTCCGCGAAAAACACGTGCGCCAGGCCGGGCGGCGCTAGGGCAACCAATCGATCGGCCAGATTTTGCGCCGGCGCGTGCGTGAGCCCGCCCAGCATGACGTGGGCGAAATCGTCCGCCTGCGCACGCAGGGCAGCATTCAGCTCGGGATGGTTGTACCCGTGGATCACACACCACCAGCTGGCGATGGCGTCGACCAAGATGCGTCCATCGCGCAGGTGCAAGCGAACGCCCTTGGCGCGCAGGACCTCGTTCTGGATCTCCAGCCCCTTCATCTGGGCATAAGGGAACCAGAGGGTCTGAGAATCTCTCATGCCAGGGTCAAGCCCAGCGGGCCGTGGCGAGGGCGGCTTCGGCGGCGGCGCGCTCGTCGGGGGTGTCGACTTCCAGCCAGCCGTGGCCGCTGATGTCGCGGCAGGTGGGGGCGAAATCTGTCTTGGCCAGTCGGCCCAAGATGCGCTCGACGTGGATGGCGCGGCCCTCTTCGGCGAGCGCGCGATCGGCTTCCTCGAAATACCGACCAAGGAAAGCCGTCGGCACGCGGGTCATACCGACGTAGCCGCAGTCGAACTTGGTCAGGGTCTTGGCAATGCCGACAATGTGGCCACTGTCGTCGCGTTCGACCTTCATGTCGTCGTTGCCAAGTTTGCGGTCGGTGTCGATGAATGCGGTCACTCGGCTGACCTCAGGCGCGACCACCGCGGCGATGGTAGGCCGGTAGATGTGATCGACGTTCATGACCAGAAAGCCCTCGGTGATGAGTGGCTTGGCGGTCAGGAGCGAAACCAGATTGCCGTCGCGAAACTGCGTGTTCTCGACCAATTCAATGGGCAGCGCGGCGGCGGCCATATCACTCGCACGGAAGGCCGCCAGGGTATCTTTCACCTGCGGGAAACAGAAGCCACCAACCACGATGATGCGTGTAGGCCGCAAGCGCGCCGCGAAGGACAGCGCGTGAAGCAAGAGCGGTTTGCCGCCGACGGAAATCAGCGCCTTGGGCAGATCCCGGGTGAGCGTGCCGAGTCGGCTTCCCAGCCCGGCTGCCAGCAGCACAATGTTCATGGCACGTCCTAGTACGAAGCCACAGCGGCGGCGGCTTGGATCTCGAAGAGGCCAAGCAGTTCGGCGAAGCGATGCACGACCGGCTGCCCAGGAAAGCGGAGCAAAAAGCTCTCTTTCGAGAAGGTGCCGGCCACGCCGACGAAGGGCAGGCCCTCGACATGCGCGATCTCGCCGTCGTGAAGGGAGTCGCCGATGAAGAGCATCTCGCCGCGACCCACGCCGAACACGCGCTCGACCATCTGGACGTGCGGCCGGCCCTTGGACAGCCCGTTGCCGTAGCCCATGACTAGGTCGAACGAGAAATCGGCGGTGCTGGCAAAGGCTTCGACGTTGTCGCGGCCGTTGTTCGAGGAAACCGCGATACGCACGCCTCGGCGCCTCAGCTCGACCAGGGCCGCGCGGGTGTCCGCCGGCATGCGCGCGGAATTGCAGCGCGCCGGCTTGCCGCTCTCGAACAGATCCGAGGCGACCTGGTTGCGTGCATCGCCAGGAAAGATGTCTTCAAGCTGCGCGATGAAGGGCAGGCCGCAGGTGGCCAGGTACAGCTCACGCGCCAGCGTCTTGGGAACGCCGTACATGCCGACCATGACTTCCGTGGCCAGGTCGGCCAGCACGGGCATGGTATCGATCAGCGTGCCATCGAGGTCGCACAGAAGCACCTTGGGCAGAGCCAACGCCGACACAGTGCGTGTCCTGCTGGGTGGGAAGATGCGGTTGGTCTCGCGGGAGGTGGCGATCGATTCCATGGCGAAACCACGATCCAGCAATGTGCGCGCCAGCTGTAGGCAACCCGTAACCATGCGAAATCATGGAAGCAAGACTGTGTATGAACTGGTAGGTGTTAGGAATTCACCACCCGAGGTGTTGGGCTTTGAACGCTTTGTGGGTTGGGTCGGTTCGCTGACAGACAACTGACCTGCTGGTATCCTGGCTCCGTGACGTGTCCGCACTGCGGTAGTCCCCATCCCAAGGAAGCCAAGCTCTGCCCAGTGACGGGATTGGCGATAGCGGCCAAGCGCCCTGGCGGGCTTTCACCGGGCGATGTCCTGGATGGCAAGTACCAGGTCACGCGAGAGATTGGTCGCGGGGCCATGGGGGTGGTCTACGAAGCCATGCACAAGGCGCTGGGCCGGCGGGTGGCGGTCAAGACCTTGCTCGAAGAACTGAGCGCCAACGTCCAGCTTGGCGAACGCTTCGAGCGCGAGGCGCGCGCGGCGAGCGCCATCGGCCACCCGCACATCGTCGATGTCTTCGATCTCGGCCGCACGCAGGACGGCTTCTTGTTCATGGTGATGGAGCTGCTCGACGGCGAATCGCTGGCCGCAACGCTAAAGAAGACTCCCCGCCTCTCCATTCCGCTGGCCACGCACCTCATGGTCCAGGTGCTCAGTGGACTCTCGGCCGCGCACAAGAACGGCATCGTCCACCGCGATCTCAAGCCCGACAACATCTTCATCCTGAATAGCGACGAGCGGCCGAACTTCGTCAAGATCGTCGACTTCGGCATTTCGAAGGTGCTGGTTCCGCAAAGCCCCGGCCCCGCAGTCACCACCAAGGGCTCGGGCACCATGGTGGGATCGATCCTGGGCACGCCGCTTTACATGTCGCCCGAACAGGCCATCGGGCAAGTGGCGGCCATCGACCACCGCGCCGACATCTATTCGGCAGGCGTCGTGCTGTACGAAATGCTGTGTGGCCGCACCCCGTTCGTGGGTGAAGGCTACGCGCAAATTCTGGGCGCCTTGCTCGAAGGAAAGTTTCCGCCGCCGCGCAACCTGCGGCCCGAGATTCCTCAACCGCTGGAAACAGCCATCATGCGCGCGCTCGATCGCGACATCGGAAAGCGCTTCCCCAGCGCGGCCGCCATGCGCGATGCCATCTCCGGCGATACGGCCGAGGTCACGCCGAGTCCGATCATGGTCTCTGCCTCGGTGGGCGATCCACTGCACGTTTCGCTGGCTGTGGCAGACGGCCCAGCCCAGGGATCGGCCTCCATCGCCTTGCTCGAAGAACCCTCGCCACTGGTCGGGTCAGAGCAACGCCGCGCCAGTGGCAGCGTCGATCCCTTTGCGCCACCGCCCGAGAACGGAGCCTCGCCGCTTCTGGCCGATGATCTCGACCGGCCCGTGGCTCTGCGCCAGTCGCCGGGCCAAAGATCTCCGTCAGAGCCACGCGCAGAGCCGCGTGAGATCGTGGTGGAGGAGTCCGCGCGGCCTCGCGGGGTTGCCAGAGGCAAGAAGACCATGGCGCCCGAGCGGTTGCTCTCGTCGCGCGCTCGATCGCGGCTGGTCATGGCCCTGTCGCTGCTTGCCCTGGCCGTCGGCGCACGCGTTGCGTACAGCTACCTGCGCCCCATGGCTGACGGAAGCCGGCCCATCCGTCGAGGCGCGATCCACAAGGTTCGTTTGACCGTCGAGCCAAGCCAAGCCAGCGTGCAGATCGACCACGCGCCCACCGCCCAGCGCGAGCTTTCACTGGATTCGGGCGCGCCCCACGTGGTCAACGCTGCGGCGCCTGGGCGAGTGACCCGGCGCTTTGCTTTCGAGGCCAACGCTGGTCTCGAACTTTTCGTGAACCTTCGCCACACCCTGCCCTTGCCATCGCCCACCGATCCACCGCCCTTGCCCGTCGAGCTGGCCGCGGATTACCCCGACGATCCGCTGGAGCAGGCTGAGATCGAACATGCCTTTGCCAAGCTCGACCGCTACGCCGACTGCCTGGCCATGGTCGGCGACGCGAGCGCCGAGGGCAAGGCCGAGGGCAAGAAGAACAGCGGCCGCGGGCGCTTGCGCGGGGAGGAGCTGGCCCTTTGCCAGCGCTTGGTCAGCGAGGCCAAAGCCGCGGAGCCACCCTTGCCCGAACTGCAAGCCGCGGCCGAGAGCTATTTGGCGTCGGCCCAAGGCGGACAGAAACTGGATGCGCTTGGCCGCATGGCCGCGACCTTTCGCGCCGAATTCCTCGCCGCGCGCGCGACCTGGCAGTTCGAAGAGGTCTCGCGCCAGGGCGCCGACGAAGGGCAGAAAGCGTCCTGGTACATGCGCAGGGTCGCGCTCGCTGCCCAGGCCTGGCTGCGCTCGCTCAAGGCCCAAGCACAGGTCGCAGGTGAACGCGCAGCCAAACTGCGCGAATACCATCAGTCGCTACTCGACTACACCCAAAGCGCCGGCCCAGAAATCGCCGGCATCACCGGTGCCAGCGACTTCATGCAAGCCGCCGAGAGTACCGCCGCACTTGCGCGGGGAAAGAAACCGAGCGAGTTCGCCGCACTCGACGCCGTCCGCCGCCTGCTCTCGGCGTTCAATGCCCTCGTCGCCGACTAGTCGTCGACAAACCGCCCGCCACCCGATCTCGGCGAAGGGCCACAGAAATCTTGCAGAAAATCGAGATGCTGTCGGCCGCCCTCTGCTCGCCGGCAGGCCATGCGCCGGACCGTGGTAAGTACTTTGGCGACAGTGGTCCTGTCGTGTGACTGCAACTCCCGCTCCACGGTGTCCAGCACGGCGTCGCACCCGAGCGCTTGGCTTCGAGCCGAAACGCTTTCCCAAGAATCCCCGAAGGCGTAGACATCGAGAAGCAGTTCGAAGATCTGGATGGCCTGCGCATCCGTGAGCCGGAAGCCGCGCTCCCGGTCGAGAGAGCACACCGCCGCCTCGATTGGAAGCGCAAGATCCTGGAGAGCCGGATCCTGCATATCGTGGGTGGAGAAGCGCGGGAGGTCATCGTAGCGGCGCACCGGGCTCTGGTAGTAAGAGCAGCCGTCACATACGTCTGGACTCCGAACCTGCCCACAACACAGAGAACAGATCAGGTCGGGGTGGGCGCGGCACTCCCTTTTTCCCTTGCGACCATGACAGAGCGTGCATTTCGCCACGGCACACAAATACGACATATGCCGGCCGCAAGGCAATGATCGATCACCATCACTGGCGAAGCTCGACCGCCCGCCAGGCCAGATCCGCCCGAACCGTGACCTGGAGACTTGCACCACGGGCTGCTAAGCTCCGGTCATGCGCAAAACCATCCTGTTCTTTTTCCTGTTCGCGCTGGTGCCGGCCACGGGCGGTGCCAAGGCGAACGCTATCTCGGTCAAGGTCAAGGACGCCAGCGGCAAGGATGTTGGAACGGTCAACATCAAGCCTTCCGGTCCAGGCGTCTCGCTCAAGCTCGATCTGCACGGGCTCACGCCCGGCGAGCACGCCATCCATTTCCATCAAAACCCCAAGTGCGAAGCGCCGGACTTTAAGTCAGCTGGGCCCCATTTCAACCCCGACGCCAAGAAGCACGGGCTGGAAAACCCCGAGGGCGCCCACGCCGGCGACATGCTCAATTTCACCGCCGACGACAAGGGCAACGCTAGGGCCACCATCGTCAACAAGGGCGTCAACCTGGGATCCGACGCGCATTCGCTGTACGCGAACGGCGGCACGGCCTTGGTGATCCACGCCAAGCCCGACGACATGAAAACCGATCCGGCCGGCAACGCGGGCGATCGCATCGCCTGCGGCGTGATCGAGAAATAGCCTCCGCCTGCGCTATCGCCGCGCTACGCTCCGCGGGTCGAGTAGCTCGAAAGCTGCTCAAGCCTCCACGCCTTGATGAGGCCGACGTTCTTGGCCTCGAGCGGCTCCATTTCTTGAAAACCGACTTGATCGCGGTCGGGCAGGGTCTGGAAATAGGTGTTGGACACGACGATCTCGTTGGTCGACGCTTGCGCCAGTAGGCGCGCGGACAGGTTGACGGCGTCACCCAAGATGCCGACGTGGCTGCGGCAGAACGGGCGGTATAGGACGGACTGGATGTCGCCGATGGCCATGCCGATGTGCACGCCGCCTGAGGGCTGGACGCGATCGATCTCGCGCTGCCATCGGTTCGAAACCGAGCTACCGATCTGAAGCAACGAGCGCGCGCACTCGAGAGCGCGCTGGACGTAGCCGTCTTGCACGTCGGGCACGCCGAACAAGGCCACCACCTCGTCGCCCACGAACTGGCACATCATGCCGCCGGTGTTGATCACGGCGTAGCGCGAGTTCGAGTAAAACGTCGTCAAGGCGTTGCGCATGACCTCGTCGTCGCGCGTGTCGCGCACGAAGCTGGAAAACGACGATAGGTCGGCCAGCAAAACCACGGCATTGCGAAACCGGCGTGCCGGCAGGATCTGTTCTGGCGCGAACTTGTGCACCTTGTGCAACTGAAGCAGGCGTGAATAGCCGAAGTGCCAGAGCAGAGACGTCTTGAGCGGGCTCTCCACGTGCTGCTCGCCGAAAGCCCAGCGCCACTTGATGTCGTCGATGGCGTTGCGCAACTCGTTCAGGCCGTCGTTGGTCATGGCTCCCAGCTTCACGCCAAAGCACTGGGCCACCAGCTCTTGCAGGCGGACCTCGTCCCAGAATTCCAGCTTCAGCTCGGGGTGGGTGACCTTGCGCAGGCGCGCCCTCAGCTGCGCCCAGTCCGAGCGATCCGCGCGGTCGACCACCACGATGATGCGATCTGCGTCCGGCACCGTCGGTGAGGGTTGCTGGTACTTGCGAATGAAGTGCTCGACCATGCGGTCGCTGGCGTAGCCGTATTTCACCTCGACGAAAATGGGCGGCCGGCCCGGCGAACGCACCACGACGTCGGCAAAGGCGCCGGGCACGCCCAGGTCGACCTCGCGCGAAATCTCCACGCCTTCCGCGCCAAGGCCGTGATGCCCGACGACCTGGAAACGGCATATCTCGCAGCAGAGCTCCTCCAGAAACAGGCGCAACTGGCGTAGGAAGTGGACGTGCTCGGAGGTCTTCTGGGGCTGGGTCATTGCGGCCGATCATAGCCTGCTTGCGCCAGCACGCACAGCAGTCCACCAGCAGTGCACCGGGGTGGTCTACAGAAGCCGCGTCACCCTGCCGAAGATCTAGTTCAAGCCATGGGCATCGCGGTCCGGGAAAAACTGGCGAAATGCGCCGATCTGCCGAGCATGCCGGCGGTCGCGATCCAGATCCTGGACCTGTGCCAGCGCGACGAGCCGGACATGAGCGCGATCGCCAAGCTCATCGGCAGCGATCCTGCCCTTTCGGCCAAGATCCTGCGCCTCACCAACTCGCCGATGTACGGCCTGAAAAGTCAGGTGCGCACGGTTTCCCACGCCATCTGCCTGCTCGGACTTTCCGCGGTTCGCCCGCTGGCCCTGTCGTTTTCCCTGGTCAAGGGTCTGCAGACTCGCGACAAGAAGGCGCTCACCTGGTACTGGAAGCGCTCCCTGCTGTCGGCGGTCGCGGCCCGCGAGCTGGCCACTGCGACCAACTACCGGCTGGGCGAAGAGGCCTTCTTGGGCGCGCTTCTGCAGGACATCGGCATCCTGGCCCTGCGCCAGTTGGCGAACGCGGACTACCTGACCCTGGCGCGGCCTGGAATTCGCCACGAGGCGCTTGCCGAGGGTGAACGCAACTTGTTTGGCGAAGATCATGCCTCGCTCGGCGCGTGGCTGGCAGAGCGCTGGAAGCTTCCGGCAAGCCTGGGCGCGGCCATCGCGGGCAGCCACACCCCTGACCGACTGCCCGAGGGCACGCACGCGGATATTGCCCACCTTGTGCGCCTGGTGGCGGTTTCGGGCGAAGTCGCCGACGTCTGGATCGAACAGGATGCCGCGGAGGCCATGAAGGCGTTGCGAGCATCGTCGTCGCGCCTGCTCCAGATCGACGACCACAAGCTGGAGGCCGCCATGCACCAGGTGGCCAAGCGCAGCGAGGAGGTCGCGAACTACTTCGACGTGGAAATCGGCACGCCGGAAGAACTCTCGGCCATTCTCGACCAGGCCAAGGAAACCCTGCTCATTCTGGCCTTGGCCGCCAATCGGCAGGTTCACGACGCCAAAGAGGCCATGGGTTCGCTCGAAGCCAAGGCCAAGTCCCTAGAGCACGAGGCCCAGCGCGATGGTCTGACCGGGCTTTTCAATCGCGCCTACTTCGATCACGCGTTCGCGCAAAACGTTGCACAGGCCGCGAGCGAAGGCGCGCCGCTCAGCCTCATCCTTTTCGATATCGATCACTTCAAGAACGTGAACGACACCTACGGCCACCAAGCCGGCGACAAGGTGCTGGCCGGGGTGGCCAAGGTCCTCGGCGGCCGCATGCGGCCGACCGACTTCACCGCGCGCTACGGTGGCGAAGAGTTCGTCCTGCTCTTGCCCAGCACCGACGTGCCAGGGGCGGCCATCGTGGCCGAACGGCTGCGCCGCCGCGTGGCCGAGGCCGTCCACGAAATCGGCGGCGGCTCCGTGCTGCGCGTGACTGCCTCCGCTGGCTACGCTACCTTGCAACCGGGATCCACCGCGACCCCGGAGATGCTCCTGGCCAGCGCCGACGGCGCGCTCTACGCGGCCAAGCGCGGCGGACGCAACATGGTGGTCGCGGGCCCGGATCCCGGGATGCCAGCGATCAATAGATTTCGGGGCTAATCCACGGCCTCGGCTCTCGCTGTCTACGCTTCGCAGCTCGCCTCCCGATTGCCCAGTTGTGCTCGCCACGCAAGACTCGCTTCCGGCCGGTCGCTACCCTCTACCGGGCGGGATTCACACCCGCAGAGCTCCTTCGAAAGGTTTCCGCTTTCGCTTCCTCCCCCCAGGCTTTGCCTGGCGCAAGACAAGCTCTAGCTACCGGTCTTCCGCGCCAGTGTGGGCGGGGAAAATACTGTTTACTTCGAGAACCTTCTTGTCGTGCTGGATTCTGGCCAGCGCGGTTCGGGCTTCTTGATTGGCCGGATCGCGCCGGAGGACGTCGTTATACGCATCAACGGCCGAGGTAATGCCGCCGATTTCTTCGGCGGCTCGGGCCAGCGCTAGGCGCAGGCCGATGTCGCCAGGGGCATGGGCGAGCGCGGCCTGGTACTCGGACATGGCGCGCCTGAATTGACCGCGCCGTTCGAAGATGTGTGCCGCGTGAATGTTGGCTTCGGTGCTGGGCGCGCCAGCTTCGGCGAGGGCGGCGCGGAATCCGGCCAGCGCTTGGTCGATAGCCTGCCACTTATCGGTCTGCATGAGCAGACCCAGGACTCTGCGATTCAGCTCCACGTCGGTGGGCGCGAAACGAAGGCCCGCTTGCAGGATGGTCATGGCCTCGTCGGTGCCCTTGCGTGAAAGCAGCGCGATGTCCGCGGCCATCAGCACCGCGCGGGCATTGCGCGGCTCAAGCTCCAGGGCGCGCTGGCTGGCCTTTTGCGCGGCGGGGATGTCCTTGGCGGCAAGGGCAATCTGGGCCTGGACGAGGTACAGCTCGGCGCCTTCCTGGTTCGTCGTTTGGTTCAAGGTCACCTTGGCCGCGTCGATCGCCCCGTGCGCAAGCAGGTAGCGGCTGATGTCGAAGCGATTCTTGTCGTCGGCTAGGGTGACAAGCTCTTCGGGCTTGGCGGAAGCGGCGAGGAGGCCGTTGAGCACGCCACCCAGGCTGCCGCGCGATTCGGTGGCCACGGTTTTCCATTCCAGCAGCGACTGCTTTCGGCGTCCCAGGCGCCACAGTTCGTGGGCGGCTTCCTCGTGCGCGCCCACGCAGCGAGGACACAGCAGCATGGCCCGGTTGAGCATGCGCAGCCGGGTCTGGGTGCTGGCCGAGCTGGTGCCCCTGGGTTCGAGGCGCGCCTCGGCGAGCGCGTAGGCGTAGTCGGTCGGGTGCGCGAGCGAGGCGGCGTGGGCCAGGGCGCGGCTGGAGGCGGTCAGGGGTGGCTGCAACTCGGCGTCGAAATCGCGCGTGGCTGGCGACTGAAGAAGGAGGATGCCGGCGAGGGCGCAAACGCTCGCGACGACCCCTAGAATCATGGGACCGCGCCTGGGGGCTGGCTCCTCGTTCGCGCTGCTTTGCCTTCCGAATACGGTGCCGAGAAGGGCGCAGAAGGGGAGCAGCACGCCTAGGGTTTCGAGGCCGAAGTCGACGATGTTGTGCGCGAGCACGGCGACGAGTCCGGCCACCAGCGAGGCCTCGACGCGATCCCGGCGCGCTTGCTTCCAGAACCGGCGCGCGACCAAAAGCCAAAGGCCGAGCAGAACGACCATGGCCGCGATTCCGGTTTCGATCAGAATGCCGAGCGGCTGGTTCTCGACGAACTGGAACCAATTGGTCGCGGGCAAGGTTTGATAGACGGGATAGACGCGGCCAAAGGCGCCAAGACCGATGCCGGCGGGATGGGCGGCGACGATGAGAAGCGCATCCTTGGACAGCTCGAACTTGGATAGGTTGTCGCCGACGGTGCCGCGGAATTCGGCGATGATGCTGTCGCCACCCAAGCCGATGGTCAGGCCGACCACGACGACCAAGGCGAGAAGCACGGCCACGAACCGGCTGCGGTGCAGTGGCTCGCCCTCGTCGGATCTGGGCGCGAGCACGAACCAGGTCAGCGCGCCCGTCCCTAGGGCCAGCACGGATCCGCGCGACAGGGTGGAAATCGCGCCCGCCGCGAGGACGGCGGCAATCAATTTCCACACTCGCTGGCCGTCGCGGGTCGAGCGGGAAAAGGCAAAGGCCAGGGCGGCGAAGGCAGCGAGCTCGAGGAACTCGGCGGTGTGGTTGGGATTGATGAAGGGTCCGACGGGAAGTCCGCCGCCGGTGGGGAAGTGGCCGAAGATCATGGTTTCGGCGGCGGCGCGGTGGCCAAGACCGGTGGCCAGGGCCAGAAGGCCGGCGCTGGCGATCAGCCCCGGTGCGACGAAGCGCAGGCGGCGACCGCTGGCCAGCACCAGGGCCGCCAGGGCCACGCAAAGCGCGGCGGCGGCTTTGGCGAACTCGCCGTAGGTTTCGGGTGGGTCGAGGCTGAGCGGCTGAGCGCCCTTGAGGCCGGCGAGAGCGAGCAGGGCCGTGCCCTTGGGATCGAGGAGCGCGCGCAGTCCGGCGGGGAGCGGGATGAGTTGCGCGGCGGCCACCACGAGAAAGAAAAGCGGGAACGCGAGCGCGACGGCGGTGGCGAGCTTGCTTTTGCAGCGAGTGGCCAGCCACGCGGTCGCGAGTGCCAGCAGCGCGGCGAGGCCAAGCGCGATGAGGAAGGTCAGGCGGTGAACCGCGCCGCAGGCGAGAGGCGCGCCGATGACCAAGATGCCGAGAAGTGCCGCGGTCGCGAAGGTGGGCGCGAAGCTGGTGCGCGGTCCGTGGCTGCTTCGCCGATCACGGTGGCGCTTTCTAGAAGATTCCCCGGTTGCGAGATCGGCAGGCATGGTCAGTGGATCTCAACCTGGCGCATGGGTGCGGTTTCCATGAGCCGCCGACGCTAGCCGGAAACTACGGGGGGCGCAATGAAGACCCAGCGCCCGCTTAGAACAGCCGTTCTTCCACGACCAGAATATCGCCGGGCAGCAAGACCACGTTCGGGGCGCGGCCCTGGCTGATGTCGGCCACGGGGTAGTTCTTGCTTTGCACCGAGCCCTTGGCTTCGCGCCGCAGGGTCACGGAGTTCTTCGATGCGATGCCGGTGAAACCGCCCGCGGCGGCGATGGCGTCCACGATGGTCATGTTGGTGAAGTAGACCACGGAGCCGGGATGCTGGACCTGGCCGATAACCGAAACCTTGCGGCTGTTCCACTCTTTGACCATGAGTGAAACTTGCGGCTTCTTGAGGTAGCCGTCGGCGAGCTTGGAGGCGATGAGCTCTTGCACCTCCCCGCTGCGCATGCCGATGACCGCGACGCGGCCGATGAAGGGGTAGTCAACGGTGCCGTCGGCGGCGATGCGGTACGCGCCGGAAAGATCGGCCTCGCCTAGCACGCGGACCTCGAACACGTCGTCGATGCCCAAGCGCTCTTCCGGGGTCAGCTCTACCGCCTGGATCGATCCGCTGGGCGGCTGGGGCCGGCTGGCACACGCGAAGTTCGCGGACAACAGCGCAAGGGCCAGCAAGCCACGACAAACGTGGCGCACTAGGCCTTGGGTCCGCGAAAGATCATTCATGGAAGGGCCGAAAGCATAACCGAGGTAACCGCGTGTGTCGAGGCGGGGGACGGAAACCAGAGGGAAGTCTATCGGTGACTGCCCTACTTGATTTCGATGCCCACCGGGCAGTGGTCCGAGCCGCGCACCTCGGGACGGATGAAGGCTTTCTTGAGGCGCGGGCGCAGGGCTTTGCTGACGAGAAAGTAGTCGAGGCGCCAACCGATGTTGCGCGCGCGGGCGGTACCCATGGGGCTCCACCAGGTGTAGTGCCCGCCGGTCTTCTCGAATGCGCGGAAGGTGTCGACGAGGTTCGCCTTCACCAAGGCATCGAAACCCGCGCGCTCTTCGGGCGTGAAGCCGTGGTTGTGCACGTTGGCCTTGGGATTCGAAAGGTCGATCTCGGTGTGGGCCACGTTGAGATCGCCACAGAAGATCACGGGCTTGGTCTTTTCCAGGCGCTTGAGGTAGCGCAGAAAACCGGCGTCCCATGCTTGCCGATAGTCGAGACGGCTGAGGTCGCGCTTGGCGTTCGGCACGTAGACGTTGACTAGGAAGAAATCGGCGAACTCGGCGGCCAGAATCCGGCCCTCTCTGTCGATACCGGCGATGTCAACGTGGGGTGCGACCCCCAGTGGGGGCTTCTTGCAGAACATCGCCGTGCCGGCGTAGCCAGGTTTCTCGGCCGGATGAAAGTACGCCGTGTAGGCCGCGGGCCAGATCTTTTCCACGTCATCGGGACGGCACTTGATCTCCTGCACACACAGAACATCGGGCTTTTCCTGGTCAAGGTAGTCGAGAAAGCCCTTGCGCAAGACCGAACGCAGGCCGTTCACGTTCCAAGAAATGATCTTCACGCGGAAAGTCTACCTCTCGACGCTCGCCCAGTCCTCGACCTTCAAGCCGGGAACTCTCGTCATGTCGCGAAGGTCCGCGGTGACCAGGACCGCGTCCTCGGCCAGGGCGTGGGCGGCAATGGCCGCATCGAAATCCTCGATGCGACGTCCCTCGCGTTCGAGCACGGCCTTGATCGACCCGAACCTCTCGCTCACGGCATCAGTCCATGGGCTTCTGCCAAGCTCGCCGCGTACGAGTTCGAAGCGGTCTTCGAGCGCTGAGCGGCGCTTGGATCGTGGCAACCGTTCGATGCCATACGCTATTTCCGCGATTGCCGGCTGCGGAATCGCCGCCTCGCCTTTGTTCGTTGCCCGCAGTCTTCCAACCACCCGCGCATCGCCCTTCATCAGCGCGGACACCGCGTTGGTGTCGAGGATGTATTTCACAACTGTCTCGCCGGTTTCGACCTGCGCGATTTGAGGACGTTCTGCAAGAGAGCCTCCACATTCTCCGCCGTGTCCGGATCGACGTCCGACAGCCGATCGAAGAATCCAGGCGACCAGCCGGTGCTTCCCCGCAGGTCGCGCTCGAGCGCCTGAACCACCAGCTGGTTTCGGCTGATGCGCAGCGCCCGTGCTTTCCGGTCAACTGCTTCAAGCAGGCTCTCGGGCAAGTGGACGCTGGTGGCCATGACTATAGTCATGAGTATAGTCGCCCAAGTAGGATCTGCAATCTGGGATCGAATCTACGGCGGCGCGAAGTCCATTTCGCTTCTGTGCTGTCTTCGACTAGACTAGCTGGAACTGGTCACCTCATGACTTCTCCTGCCGATCGCCGCCTTGAACCACGCTACGCGGTGGCTGTTTCCGTCACCCTCGAAAGCGAGCACAATTTCTACACGGGGATTACGTCGGATCTGAGCGGCGGCGGTCTCTTCGTCGCCACCCACCTGATTCGGCCGGTGGGCGAACGCATTCACTTGCGCCTGACCCTTCCCACGTACAGCGAGCCCATCGATGCCCTCACCGAGGTGCGCTGGGTGCGCGCCACTGCCGTGCCAGGCGGCGGCGGCGAGGCAGGCATGGGGCTCCAGTTCCTGCAGCTTGCGCCCCAGGCGAAGGAAGCCATCAAGGCCTTCCTCAAGAAGCGCGACTCGCTCTTCTTCGACGTGGACTAGTGCCGTCCGCCAGAATTTCAACCAGCATTTGGCAGACGATCCATCCCGTCCGGCTGGCGAGGCGGCCAGGCGAACGCCTCGCTGTGGTAGACTGGTTTTTGTGGATCTGAGCGTCCCTTCCACTGCGAAAAGCCTGCTGGCCAGCGCGGGCGTCGAGGTGGCCATCCTGTTTGGTTCGGCTGGGAGCGGGAAACTGCGTCCCGACAGCGATATCGATATCGGGATTCTTTCTTCGGTTGGGCGGGAGATTGGCCTCGACGGGGAGCTGGCTTTGGGCGCGGCCCTGGAGCGCATCTTCGGGCGAGAAGTCGACTTGGTTCGCCTGGACACTGCTTCGACCTTGCTGCGTTTCGAGGCTTCGCGGGGTCGATGCCTCCACGAGGCACGGGAAGGCGCCTTCGCGGATTTCGTGGCGCGCGCACTGCTAGAATATGAGGATCTGCGGCCCATCTTGCGTCGATGTGCCGAGGGAATGTTCCGCCGACTGAAAGGCGTGCATGACCAAGCCTGATCTGGTTGCGCACAAGACTTCGCGGGTCAACACCAGGTTGGCGCGGGTTCAATCGGGGATTGCGGTCGGTTCCGCGGCGTTTCTGTCCCGCATCGATCTCATCGAGCAGGTGGCGTTCAACATGTTCCTGGCCATTCAGGAGTCGGCAGACATCGCCAGCCACATCGTGACCGACGAAGGCTGGGGAACGCCGGCCACGGTCGCCGAGGTATTCGAGTTCTTGCAAAGGAACGGGGTCATCAGCGCGACCACCGTGGGGGACATGGGACGTGGAACCAGGCTGCGAAACCTGATCGCCCATGCGTATGGGGATCTGGATGCCGGCAAGCTATTTGCCGCTGCATCGGCCGGCGTTGGGCAGATCGAGCGATTTCTGGTTGAAGTGAGCGCGTGGATGGCGGCCCGGGCCCCGTAGTTGCTGCCCGTGTCCTACCGTCCTATGCGCATAAGCTCGATGAGGGGCGCGTTTTCCTGGCCGGGAAGAAGGGGCTCGCCAAGATCGATGCGCACATGGATGGCGAAGTCTTCGTCGCCGGCGGGATCGACGATGGTCTGCTGCGCCTCCCAGATGCGCGGCGCCACCTGACTTTGCGTGGTGTTGCGCGGGCTGCGCGCCAGCGGCGTGACGATGATCTTCTCGTGCTCGGCGAAGTAAGGCGCGATCTCGGCGGCCAGGCGCTCAGGCGTCCAGGTTGCCGTCTCGTCGTCGCGAAGGGCGGCACGGGCCTCGTCGAAATCGCGGCGGCTGAGGGCGCCGAGCAGGCGGTGCAGTTCGGCCCGGATGCGCGCGGCGAAAGCGCGCGGATCGGCGGCAGGGTCGCGCGGCTTCTTGGGCTCGAGCATCGCCGGCACTTCGCCCACAACCACCGTGGGCGCGCGCATTTCTTCCCATTCTTCAAGCAAGCTTGAGTCCACGGTGCGCACCACGGCGCCAAGACTCGCCACCAACTCTTCGACGGCCTCGCTGCGGAAACGCACGGGCACCGACTTGCTCAAGGCCCGGTAGGCTTCGGACAGGTAGCGCAAGAGAACGCCTTCAAAACGCTGCAAGCCCATGTCGCGGACATAGTCGTGGAAGCTGCAAAAGCGCTCCAAGATTTCGCGCGCCACGGATTTGGGTGCGATGTTTTCCTCGCCCACCCAGGGATGCTTTTCGGAAAAGGCGTTGAACGTGTCGTAGATGAAGTCGCGGTTGGGCTTGGGCCATTCGAGCTTGTCTAGTTCCTCCATGCGCTGCTCGTATTCCATGCCCTGCGCCTTGAGCGCCTCGATGGTTTCGCCCTTCAGCTTGTCGAGCTGGGCGAAAAGCACGGGCCGCGGGTTTTCCAAAATCGCCTCGACCAGGGAAAGCACGTCGAGGGCGTAGCTCTCCGACGCCGGATCGAGCAGGGCCAAGGTGTCGACCAGATACAGCGACAACGTGTGGTGCAGCGAGAAATCGTCCTGCAAATTGGGGCTCGGCACCGGGTGCGGGCAGCGAGCACGCTCGTCAACCACAACGTCCACCAGGCCTGCCTTGCGCAAGACGCGGAAGCACGCCGCCGCGGTCCGCCGGTGCCTGCGTTTCAAGACATCGCTGTCGTGGCACGCGGCGATGAGTTCGAGCAGCTTGCGATAGCCGGCCCCGCGCGAGGGATCGCCATTTTCGCCCTGGAGCAAACTGAGCAAGAGGCCGTGACTGACAGCGAACCGCGATTCCAGGGGCTCGGGCGTGCCATTCATCAAGCGCTCGAAGGTGCCGCGGTCGAAGTGCACGTAGCCCTTCTGCGGCGGCTTCTGCATGTGCACCTTCTTGCCGCCCGCGGCCTTGGCCCGAAGGCGCAGGTTCTCGACGATATGGGCAGGCGCTTGCGCCACCACCCAACCGCGATCGTCGAAACCCTTGCGGCCGGCGCGGCCGGCGATCTGCTTGAATTCGCGCACGCCCAGGATGCCATCCTTCTGGCCGTCGTACTTGCACAGCTGGGTGAAAAGCACCGTGCGGATGGGAATGTTCACGCCCACGCCGAGGGTGTCGGTGCCGCTGATGACCTTGAGCAGTCCTTGCTGGCTGAGGCGCTCGACCAGGCGGCGGTAGCGCGGCAATAGGCCGGCGTGGTGCAGGCCGATTCCGTGGCGCAGAAATCGTTGTAGCTCTTTGCCGTAGGGGCTGTCGAAGCGCTCGCCGGTCAGGGCCTTCTTGATGGCTTCCTTGTCGGTCTTGCAGATGACCTCGACGGACATCAGGTTTTGCACCTCCTCGGCGGCGGTGCGCTGGGTGAAGTTCACCAGGTAGATAGGCGCGCGGCCAAGCTTGATGAGCTCGGCGATGGTTTCGTGCAGCTGGGTTTCGCGGTATTCGAAATCGAGCGGCACGGGCCGGATGGCGCCACGCACGCTGGCCACTTCGCGGCCGGTGAAGTCGGCCAGCTTCTTTTCGATGGACGTGGTGTCGCCGAGAGTCGCCGACATCAGCAAAAAGGTGGCCTGCTTGAGCAGGCACAAGGGGATCTGCCAGGCGATGCCGCGCTCGCGGTCGCCGTAGTAGTGGAATTCGTCCATCACGACGAAATCGGCGGGCACGCGCGACCGGCGCAGGGCCATGTTCGACAGAATTTCCGCCGTGCCCACCAAAATCGGTGCGTCGCTGTTAACTGCCGCATCGCCAGTCACTAGGCCGACGTGCTCGGGACCAAAGGCCGTGCACAGGTCGAAGAATTTCTCGTTCACGAGGGCCTTGACCGGGCAGCTGTAGAACCCGGTCTTGCCCGCGCACAGGGCCTTGAAGAGGAACGCGGTGGCCACCAGCGACTTGCCCGATCCCGTCGGCGTGGCCAGCACCACGTGCTTGCCCGCCAGGATCTCGAACAGGGCTTCCTCTTGCGCGGGATAGAGCGAAAGCCCAAGGCCCGCCACGTAGTCGAGAAACCGTTCGAAGACTTGCTCGCCGGTCACGGGCCCGGCTGGCGGCGCAAGCGGCCTCGAAGTCTCTTCGGTCATGGTGGGCGTTATTGGGGCGGCGATCTGCGCGCGGGAAAAAGGCGAACCGACACTTGCAGGCGGACCTCGCGATCGTAGCGCAGGCTCTGGCGAATGGGCTCGAATCCCTCCTTGTGAACCTCGATCACATGGTCCTGGTGATCGCGCTGGACCTCGACCACCGCGGGGGTACTGCCGAGAATCTTCTTGCCGTCCACGAAGACGTCGGCCCCGCGTGGTTCGGAGGTGACGTCAACGAAGGCCGGGCGGAAGTACGCAAAGGCCACCGGCAAAGGCATCACGTAGATGTGGATGGAAAACAGCGTGCTCGCGACAAGGGCGGAGAAGATCAGGAAGGCCCAAGCCACGTTGTGGTGTCGGCGCGCGACGCCGATGGGGTTCAGCCGGCCGCCAACGTATCTCGTCTGCGCCGGGGCCACGAGTCTCGGAGGAATCCTTCGCTCCCCGGATGGCGGACGTGCGGTCATCTGCGCGGCACCGACGGGCTTGGGGGACGGGCTAGCCGGTCTCACGGGCGGCAGGCGCGGCATGGGCCGGTCAGCCAGCAGAGGCGGCATGGGCGAGTCGGGGACCGTCACGTCCTCCCACAGACTCGGCATCAGACTGATGACCTTGGACGGCAGCTTGCTCTGCGAC
>Ga0182027_10002101_pt1 | contig 32544 bp, 33 predicted proteins | sample 712E1DmetaG_FD_121300 | JGI IMG/M metagenome (GOLD analysis project Ga0182027, IMG submission 121300) | Permafrost microbial communities from Stordalen Mire, Sweden - 712E1D metaG (Illumina Assembly) | ecosystem: Environmental > Terrestrial > Soil > Wetlands > Permafrost | place: Sweden...
GGCCAGCTCGTGACGCAGGGTCTGCGAGCCCGCCAGCCGGCGGAGCCCGTCGCGCCACTCAGCCTTGTTGCGGGCCAGGAGCCCGTCCACGCCATCGCGGATGACGTCGTAAGGACCGGGCCCCATCGTTCGCGACGCGATCGTAGCCGCCCCGGCGAGGGAGTACTCGAGCCAGTGCAGTTCGGAGCGGGCCCGTCCGTAGTCATCGCCGACAACGGGCGCCAAGCCGATGTCCGGCTTGATGCCGACCAGCGCCCGGGCGAAGGCGGGCACGCCCTCGATATAGGGATGGGCTTCGTCCACGGCGGCCCGGACGTTCGGGTCGTCGGCCGCACCCAGCCACACCCGCCGAGCGCCGGGGGTCTTGACGACGACACCGTCGACGGCATCGCGGCAAACACCGTAGTCTCGCAGCCGGGCCGCGGATCCGTAGTAGACGATGCGGGGCCCGGCGGACGGGCCCGGCGCCACTGCCGGCGCCGCTTCGCCGTACCACGCCGGGTCGACGGCATTGCGCACTACCCGAACCGCGCCATTGAATCGACCGGCCATCTTCGCCAGAACCGGCGTCGTGACGGTGACCAGGTCGGCCCGCCGCAGGAGAGCCTCTATGACCGGACGATCGGGCACGAGACGGCGGTAGAACGGTAGCCATGGCGCGCCGGACAGCAGGTCGTCGTCCGTCTCGTACATGATCGCCCGGCCGCGCAGGCTCTCCGGATGGTGTTCGAACGTCGAGATCAGCAGCGGCAGGAGCCGGTCCGGAGTGTTCGGCCTGTGGCCCGTCGTCCGGCCGTGGTTGGCCACGAACTCGGCTGAACCGGTCGTGTCGCAGTCCTCGCAGCACGGAGCAACTGAGTACCAGCGCCGGAAGAGGATCACGTCCGCCCAGTCGATCGGAGCCCGGTTGATCTGCGCAACGCCGACCCGAATCGCGTCCTCCAGACGGTCGGCGTACTCGGCGGGAACGTTGATCGTGTAGTCGTTGAACTCCGACCAGGCCTTCATCTCGACGCCGAGACGGGCGAGACGCTCGGTGTACATGCCAAGCCGATAGAAGTCGCAGACGCCGGCCGAGCTCGAGCCGTAGACGAGAACGTGCACCGTATCGGTCATGACGCACCAGGCGACGGACGCGCGGATAGCCGAATCCTCACGATGGCGATGGTCCGGCGCGTGGATCGGCGCGGGTAGTCGGCATTGGGGGAGCCCGCCCGGGGAGGTGCGATCGTACCGTCCCCACGTCGGAGGGGATCGCCGGGTTGCCCGATCGAGCGTATCCCGGCTCCAGCGGCAGGCCGGGCGTGAGCCGAACGCGTTCTACGCCGACCCTGGCCTTTTCCGCGAAATCGTGGCGGCCGACGACCAGGCCCTCAGGCGATGCCGGGGTCGTCGTCCTCCGGACCGATGTCGGTGGGTTCGGTGGCGGACCCTTCGGCCGAGTTGGCCACCGGACGCAGTGCGTGGGGCAGGAGCATGACTCGCAGCTTGGCTCTGGCGTCCGAGGCGTCGCGAAGCTCGCCGGAGACCTGCTCGACCAGCTCCGAGCGGACCACGGCTACGTGGCTCGGAGCCACGATGCCCAGGACGACGCGGTCGCGCTCGATCCTGACAACGCGCACCTCTACGTTGGGCCCGATCCGGATCGACTGGCCCGAGCGGCGCGTCAGGACGAGCATCAGCCCGCCTCCGAAACCGGAGCCTGGAGCGGAAACTCGGGATCCTCGATAACGAGCTGCCGAGCGGTCGCCTTCTGCGTGTCGACCACCAGCGGCCCGGCCAGGTTGGCGGTGATCGCCGGCGGCTCGCCGTGGACGGCCAGGATGGCGAGCACCCACTCCCCTTCGGCGATCAGACCTCGCTCGCGCAGGCGATCCGTGGTCCCGGGCTTGACGTTGTCGGCCGAGGCGGCGATGAAGCCGATCGTCGGATCGTCTTCTGAAACCATCTCGTAGAGCGCGGTCTCGGGCACGGCGTTGAGGCGATGGTGGACGAGGGAAGGCAATCCGACGAGACCGTCCGAGAAGACGATCTTCGCTGCGACATGCTCATGACCCACGGGCTGGACCTCTTTGTGGACTGGAGGTGAAGGTGGCCTGGTTGCGCCGGCTCCCGGAACGCTTCACCGCAGATAGTCGAGGAGACTCGTTTGCATCACCTTCGCCGTTACGGCCAGTGACGCCTGGTAGGTGGTCTGGCTCTGCGTGAACTCCGTGATGGCCGAGGGCATGTCGGTGTCCTCGAGCTGGCTCAAGAGAGCCTGGTTGGTGGTGACGAGGTTCTGCTGCGACGTCTTCGCGTCGTCGAGGCGATTGGTTCGGGCGCCCACCGTCGCCCGGGCCTGCAGCAGAGTCTGAAGGCCGGTCGCGATCTGGGTGATGGTCGTTTGCTGGACCGGCCCGCCGCCGTTGAGATCGGTCTGGAGCTGCGTCAAAGCGTCGATCGCCGGTTGGAAGACGGCGTCGCCGGTCAGGTTGACCTGCATGGTGCTGCCGGTTCCGATGCGCGCAGTGATGACACCCTGATCGCCCTGGTAGGCGCCGATCTGGCCCGGCCCGGTGACCTGGAACGGTGCGCGGTCGACGCGAAAGCCGCTGAAGATGTACTCGTCGCCGACCTTGGCACCCGCATCCTGAGCCAGAGCTTCTGTCAGCTGGGAGACTTCCGCCGCGATCATCTGGCGCTGGCCGGCGTCGAGCGTCCCGTTGCCGCCCTCGATCGCAAGCTCGTTGGCACGCTGCAGCAGATCTCCGGCGCTCGCCAGGGCGCCATCCATGGCCGAGACCGTGCTGGATGCGTTGTCGATGTTGCGACCGAACTGGTCCAGCTGAGCCAGAGTATCGCGCAGCCCGAGCGCGGACCTGACGTCGCCTGGGTTGTCGGAAGGCCGATTCAGCTGCTTGGACGAGCTGACCTTCTCCGTAATCGATTGGAGAGCGGCCAGATCGTTCGACAGGCTGCTGTTTGCGGTGTTGTAGATCATCGACTCGGTCACGCGCATCGGTCAGCCCTCCGCTCAGCGGCCTACGAGGCCGGTATTGTTGATGAGCGTGTTCAGCATCTCGTCCATGGTCGTGATGACCCGGGCGGCGGCCTGATACGCGTGCTGGAAGCGGATCATGTCCGTCGCCTCCTCATCGAGTGAGACGCCGCTGGCCTGCTGGACTTGATTGGTCAGCTGGTCGACGACGAGCTGCTGGTTCTGGGCCATCTCCTGGGCCTGGCTCGACGCCGTCCCGACCTTGCCGACGAGCGCGCCGTAGAAGTCGGTGGTCGTTTGCGGCGGCGCGTACAGGGACGCGGCCACTATCGTGTTGTGGCCGGGCGCGGTGAAGTCCGTCACCATGTCGGCGCCGGCTTTGGCGGCAGCGCCCGTGCTCACGGTCAGCTTGATGCCAAGCTCGTCGAAGTTCAGGACCTGGGTGCCGCCTGCGGCCATGTCGGCCACGGTGATCGTCTGGTGGCTGCCGTCCGCGCCGGTAAGGGTCAGGCTGTTGCCCGAGCCGCTGAAGCTGTAGGTCTGAGCCACGGCAGTGTCGGCCGCGATCGTCATCAACCGCGCCGTCGTGTTCGTGGTCAGGTCCATCCCACCTACCAGATCCGTACCGGCGACTCCGGCCGAATAGCTCCGGGCGTTGCCCAGATCGGCTATGAGACCAGCCACCGAGTTGTCGCCGGGAGCGTTCGGCGAAGCCGAGGCGGCCACCAACCGAGGGTCTGCCGCCACGGCCTGATTGACCGCCAACGTTCCGGCCACGTTGCCTGGGTCGTAGGTGAAGAACGCCTGGCCGGCATTCCCGCTGGCATCGACGCCACGCTCGTGGAGCGCGTTGGTTGAGTCGGCGATGCCTTGCGCCAGCGAATCGAGCTGCGATCGATAGTTCGCCAGGTCGACGTCTCGAACGGCCAATAGCGATTTCATCTGACCGGACGGCATGGCCACGGCGCTGCCGTCAGCCCAGGTCGGCGTGACGTGGCCGGACGCGTCCGTATGGGCGACGAGCTGGCGGGCGGTTATGTTGGAGACCAGATCGGTGCCCCCGACGAGGACTTGAATCGTTCCATCCGGCTGGGTCTGTACGGTGGCCGGGACGATGGCGTTCAACTGCTCGAGCAGCTGTTCGCGCTGATCCAACAGGTCGTTTGGGTGGTCGCCGGTAACCGAGACACCCTGGATCTGCCCGTTGAGATCGGCGATCTGCTTGGCCAGGCTGTTGATCGTGGTGATCTGCTGGCCAACCTGGCTGTCGATGCCGGTGGCGACCATGTCGAGCTGAGTGGAGTCGCCGTTCAACTGCATGGCCAGAGACGAAGCCTGCGCGGTCAGCGCGGTCCGGGCGGCCATCGAGGTTGGGTCGGAGGCGACATCCTGCCACGCGCTCCAGTACTTGCTGATGGTGTTGCCCAGGCCAGAGTCGGACGGCTCCGGGAAGATGGCCTCGACCTTGGCCAGCTCCTGCTGGCGGGTGTCCCACTCGCCTTTGAGCGAGCCCTGGGCCTGGACCTGCAGGTCGAGGAAGCTGTCCCGGACGCGGGTGATCGAAGCGACCGTTACGCCGGTGCCGATCTGCCCCACCAGGCCCGTGCGGGTGAACGACGGATACGTGTACGGCGCCGATTCCACCAGATTCACGCTCTGGCGGGAATAGCCTGGGGTGCTGGCGTTGGCGACGTTATGGGCCGCCGTATCGAGCTGCTGCTGGGCGGCGCGCAGAGCCGAGACTCCAATGTCGAGCCCGAAGAAGGGGGAGCCCATCCTAGGCTTCCCGATCCACGTAGGTTGGACCCGGGTTGGCCGAGTAGCCGCCGACGGTGCCGTCGGCGCCCACCTTGCCCAGGCCCAGCAGCAAGCGCATCAGGGCCGCATCCACGGCCCAGGCCTGCTCGATCAGGTATGCGTTCCGCCGCGCGCCCGCGGCAAGACGCTCGCACAGGTCCGTGACGCCGACCCTGCCGAGCATCGCCCGATCCTCCTCCGTAAGGGCGGCAGCGAGGCGGCCCACTTCGTCGACCAGGCTCTCGGCCTGCTCGTTGCAGTGGGTGAGAGCGATGCGGTCGTGGCGTGTGACGGCCTCGGCAACTCCGTCCGAGGCGGCGACAAGTCGGCCGAGGGCAGTCGTCAGTGTTGACAGCTCGGGCGAGCCGAAGCTGGCGCGGTAGCTGGCCGCGTGGCCGGCGAACTCACGATCGCCCGGCGCAAACATCTACGCCGTGGTGTCGAGGATCCCCCGGGCAACGACCTCGGCCTTCACCGAGTAGGTGCCCTGAGCGATCCGCTGCTTGGCGTCGTTCACCTTGTCGGCCCGAACGTCGGGAGCGGCATTGGCGGCTTCGAGGGCCTGATGCATCTCCCGGCTCCGCGGCGATAGCTCGACGCGGGCGGCCGGCTGGCTGACGGCGCGGTCATTCTGTGGTCGTTGAGCTTCCGCTCGGGCGGGCGCCGGCGTTGCCGGAGCTGTGGGACGGAGGTTTGGCGACGAGTTTACGGACCGCGGGTCTTCGATCTTCATTGCTTTCCTCTTGAGGGCGTCACCCTAGAGATCGGCCGGTACCCTGGAGACTTGACTCGCGGGAGGGGTAGATCGTCATCGATTCGACGTATCCGTTGCGCGGGGTCCACGGTTTCGACGGTCGCCGGTCGGCGCACCACCCCGCGGCGCGCCAGCTCGACCAGCATCGCACCTCCGCCCGGTACCCGGAAGGGGGCCGTTCGGGGCCCTCCGGATGACGCAGACTCGCTCATCGCAGCCGTCCCAGCTGGACAGCGTCGCCGATGCTTCCGTCCTGTAGCGATAGAGCCCGAGAGCTCATTTGGAAGTTGCGCTCGAGCGAGATCAGGTCCGTCATGGCCAGGGCCATATCGGTGTTGCTGCCTTCGAGCATGCGCTGACGGATGGAGCCCGTCGCGGGGGTGAGCGCGCCACCGGCCGAATAGAGGTTCTGGCCCAGGCGAGTCACACCGCCGGGAGGCCAGGCCACTAGGGCGATGCGCTGCCCGGTCTCGACGATGGTTCCATCCGACCCCACGGTGAAGGTCTGGCCGGGCTGGATGGTGTGGCCGGCCGTATCGAGAACCTGGTAGCCCTGCTCGGTCACGAGCGTGCCTGTCGCGTCCACCTGGAAGTCGCCCGCCCGGGTGTAGGCGACGCCACCACCCGTCCTGACGACGAAGAGGCCGTCGCCCTCGACCGCCATGTCCGTCTGGTTGTTCGTTTCCTGAAGCGGGCCCTGGCTGGTGTCGAGCGTGAGGCCCGTCGGGATGGCGCCCGTTCCGAGCTCTCCCAACTCGGGCCCCTGCGAGTTCATGATCTGGAGCTCGAAGTCGTCCTGCGAGGTCCGAGACTGCTTGAAGCCAACGGTGCTGGTGTTGGCGATATTGTCGGCCACGACGGCCTGGCGGGTCATCGACGACACGATCCCAGACAGCGCCGTGTAGAAGCCGCGGATCATGATCGGGCCCTCCGCCGCCGTAGTCGGGCGGCCACGTCCGAGTCCACCAGCCGGCCGCGAAGGACCAGGATGGCCTCGGTGTGGATCTGGCAGACCCTCGACTCGGTCACGCCAAGAACCTGGCCGATCTCCTTGAAGGTCATCTCGTCCTGGTAGTACAGGGCCAGGACCATGCGAGAGCGTTCGCCAAGGCGGCCGATTTCCTGAACAAGTCCGGCAATTGCGTCGCGACGGGCGGCTTCCTCGGCCGGGTCCACGGCGTTTGGATCCGGGGCGTTGTCGGCCAGCATCATGGAGTCGTCGTCGTTGTCGCGGGCGTCGTGCTCGTCGAGAGAAATCGTCACAACCGACGCCGCCTGGAGGCGCTCGCGGTAGCGAGCCACGGGCATGTTGAGCCGGGCGGCGATCTCCGATTCCGTCGGCGAGCGGCCCAGCTCGTGCTGGAGGTCGCGGATGGCACCCTGGATCGCGCGGGCGGCTTCGCGGCCGGCCCGACCGACCGTGTCGAGCGAACGAACCGCATCGAGGATTGCGCCACGGATCCGGAGGATGGCGTATGACTCGAATGAGGCTGCAGCCTCGGGCTTGTAGGCGTCAATGGCTCGTAGCAAGCCGAGCACGCCGGCCTGCATTGCGTCCTCATGGTCGAAGAGTCCCGGGACCGAGACCCCGAGCCGGCCGACCACGTACTTGACCAGGTGGGCATAGCGCGCGACCAGCTCGTCGCGACTCATGCCCAGACCGGCGGCCTGCGTCTTGCCGTAAGCGCCATAGCCGGTCAGGTCGACGGCTTCCTCGCCTTCGACCGCGACCGCAACCGCGGCGGGAGTCTCCGCGCCCAGTTCGGCTGCCGCCGGCTGCGGAGCCGCCGCCGGCTGCGGAGCCGCCGCCGCATCGGCCGCCTGGATCAACCTGGTTGCCTCGGCCTCGAGCAATGCAGCCTCCGCTGCCTCTTCACGGGCACGACGTTCCGCGTCGCGCTGGCCGCCCGAGCGGTCGGGCGGTCCATCGCCGGATCCCGGTCCGGCCGCAGCCGCGTGCTCCAGACCGAGGTCCACGGCCGACTTCACCAGGGGCTCCACGATCTGAGCCGTGCCCGTTTCGGCGAATATGCGGGCCGCCGGTCGCGCCGCCACAGACCCGCCGACCACGGCGGTGGCGTGGAGCGGGGGAAGGAACTGTCGATCGAACATGGCGCAGTCTCCTCAGCCTCACGCGTTCCTGGATATGGTGGATGCGGACCGTCGCGCCCGGGCGGCAGCGACCGAGTCGCTCGTTCCCGTCTTCATCGCTCCGGCCCGTTTTGCTTCGCGACGTCTTCGCATCTTCAACATGCGCACCTCGGGCGGTTCGAGCCAGCCGAGCAGCCAGCGTCCGCCGAGGGTGAACGCGACTGCCACTGCCAGCGCCCGATCGACGCAATCAATCACCGGTGCCCCGGCCTGATACGACACCAGGCCGACCGCCCCGGCGGCCACGATGGCAAGCCTCAGCGTCCAAGTGCTAACGAGCAGTTGCATCTATTCAAACCTCCACTTGGGCGTGCACTTGCACGGAGACGCTCGGCAGGATTTCTTCGTAGGAAAGGACGGTGAGCTGCGGCATGTGCCGCTCGGTCAGGTTCCGGAGGGCCAGCCTGATGCGAGTCGTGCACAGCAGGATCGGCTGGTAGCGCTGCAGGGCCAGGCTGCGGAGAGCGCGATCGATCGACTCGACGAGCATCCGGCTATCGGAGCCGGACAGCTCCAGGCCTACGTAGCCGGGTTGGACCATGACCGATGCGCCCAGTCGCGTGTCGAGCTCGGGGGCGAGAGCCACGGCGTGGATGGCCCCGTCGGGGGCTCGGTAGCGCATCGAGATCGCTCGCGCCAGCGCGTGCCGGACCGCCTCAGTCAGGAACAGCGGTTCCTTGGTGCTGCGCGCGCCGTCGGCGATCGCTTCGAGAATCGTCGACAGGTCGCGGATCGGGACCCGTTCGTGCAGGAGCCCCTGCAGGACCTTCTCGACGTCGCCGAGGTTGACCAGGTTCGGGACGAGCTCCTCGACCAGGCCCGGCTGATCGCGCTTGAGGCCCTCGAGCAGCTGGTTCGTCTCCGGCCGTCCGAGGATCTCGTGGGCGTGGCGGCGGATCGTCTCGGCCAGGTGCGTGGCCAGGACCGAGGCCGCGTCGACGACCGTGTAGCCGAGGCTCTCGGCGCGCTCCCGGTCGGCGATGCTGATCCAGGACGCCGGCAGGCCGAAGACCGGTTCCGTCGTCGGGATCCCGCTCACGGCGATCTCGCCGCCGTTGGGGTCCATGCACAGCATCTTCGTCGGATCGACGGTGCCGCGCGATATCTCCGATCCGCGCAGCTTGATGACATAGGCGTTCTGATCCAGAACCAGGTCGTCGCGGATGCGAACAGTGGGCACGATCAGACCCAGCTCGCTCGCGATCTGGCGCCGGATCAGACCGATCCGCTCGACCAGGCCACCGGCGGCCCCGCCTTCGACGAGACCCACCAGACCGTAGCCAACCTCGAGCTCCATCGTCTCGACCTTGAGGGCGTCGAGCGGACTGTCCATGCCACTGCCGAGAGCCGGCAGGGCCGGGGCCATGAGTGACGGCCCGGCCGTGGCGACCGCCAGAGCCGCGGCGGTCTGCGATTGCGAGAGGAAGTAGCCGCCACCTGCGACCAGCACGCCTGCCGTGGCGAAGATCATCATCGGGAAGCCGGGCACGACGCCGATGACGATCAGGGCGCCGCCGACGACTATGAACAGCTTCGGCCGGCTGAGCAGCTGCGTTCCCAGGTCGCTGCCGAGGCCGGCCTCCGAGCCGCTCCTGGTGACCAGCACGCCCGTGGCGATGGAGATGAGCAGGGCGCTGATCTCGTTCACGAGGCCGTCACCGACGGTCAGGACCGTATATGTAGTGAGGGCGGTACCGACGGCAAAGCCCTTCTGCAGCACGCCGACCGTCAGGCCGCCGACGATGTTCACGACGATGATCACGAGCGCCGCCACCGCGTCGCCCTTGACGAACTTGGAGGCACCGTCCATCGCGCCGTAGAAGTCGGATTCGTGTTCGATGGCCCGGCGCTTGGCCCGCGCCTCATCAGGCGTGATCAGGCCGGCGTTGAGGTCCGCATCGATGCTCATCTGCTTGCCAGGCATGGCGTCGAGGGTGAAGCGGGCCGCAACCTCACTGACTCGACCGGCGCCGTTGGTGATGACGACGTACTGGATGACGACCAGGATCAGGAACACGACGATGCCGACGACGGTGTTGCCTCCGACGACGACCTTGCCGAAGGCGTTGATGACCTCGCCGGCGTGGGCGTTAAGCAAGACCAGGCGCGCGGCCGAGACGTTCAGACCCAGGCGGAAGAGGGTCGCGATGAGGAGCAGCGGCGGGAAGGAACTGAACTCGAGGGGTTCGCGGATGTTGAGCGAAACCAGAAGGATCGTCAGCGAGAAGGTCAGGTTGAGGACGATCAGGATGTCCAGCAGCGTCGCCGGCAGCGGGATGATCATCATCGCCACGATGCCGACTACGGCGGAAGCGAGGATGGCATCGCTTCGATGGAGGACGCTGGGCGCCGGGGCAGCCTGACTCGTCATCGCTCTTGCTCCTCGCCGTCAGCGTCAGTGTTGTCGTCCCCGAGAACGTCAGCGACGGCCCTCCCGGGCAGTCGCTCGAGGCCGGCCTCGAGCTCGGCCAGCTCTTCAGGAGTGACGTCGCTCAGATCGTCTTCCGCCAGCGCGGCGGCGAGCGCGACTTCGTCCACGTCGCCGGGCCCGAGCGCGGCCGCTTCGAGCCACGCGTCGTCCTCGACGTCGGCGACGACGTCGGCGGCCTGCGTGTCACCGCCATATAGCCGGGCGGCCGCGGCCGAGTCGACCGTACCCGGCCGGCTCTCGCCCTCGGGGCCGAACACGCCGTCACCGGCGGAGCGGGTGGTTGCGTTCCACCAGGTCTGAGCCGCAAGGCCGCCAGGTGCCCCGGGCCCCTGCGGCCACCAGCTCCTCGTGCCCCGACGCCCGGCGGCGGATCGGCCGGCCCCAAAGCGGGCCTGATGAACGAGAACCAGCAGTCGAGCCACGGCCCGATACAGATGGGCCGGCACTTCGGAGCCGATGGGACGGGAGAAGAGCGCGCGGGCGAGCGGCTTGTCCTCGACGATCGGGACGTTGTGCTCGCGCGCGACCATCTTGATTCGATCGGCCATCAGGCGCTGACCCTTGGCCACGATCCTCGGCGCCCGCATGGTCAGCGAGTCGTACTTGAGAGCCACGGCCAGCGTCGTGGGGTTGGTGACGATGACGTCGGATGTCGGGACGGCATCCATCATTCGGGCGAACGCCATCTGGCGGGCCCGGCGGCGACGAGCGCCGCGCATCTGCGGGTTGCCCTCGGACTCCTTGAACTCCTGCTTGACCTCCTCCTTGCTCATCCGAATCGATTCCGCCGCCCGCCGACGCTGAACGACGAAGTCGACCAGGGCGACGACCGCGAGCAGGGTCGTGAGCGTGAGACCAAGCTGGAAGATCGCGGCCAGGCAGGTGCCGGTGATTGCCGCAACGCTCGAACCCTGCGAGTTCACGATCACCGGGATGCGGCTGCCGACCACCTGATACGACATGAACGCGAGGATCGAGAGCTTGGCCGAAGCCAGCCCAAGCCTGACAAGGGCCTGCTTGTCGGCCATCCGCTTGATGCCCTTGATCGGGTTGATCCGGCTGAGGTCGAGGCGAATGGTCTTGTACGAGAAGATGAAACCGCCGGAAACGATGTTCCCGGCAACGGCCGCCACCATGACCAGGCAGGCCAGCGGCAGGACCAGGATGAGCGTCGCCAGAATGGCATCGCCGGTCTCCCCGACCAGTTGCGCGTTGCTGGCTCGAGGATTGAGATTGATGATTGCGGACTGGGTTCGCGTCACCAGGTTGGCGGCGACGCCCGGCAGCAGGCTGGCGAGGGCCAGCGTTCCAACGCCAAGCGTCAGGCCCATGGAGAACTCCCAGGACCGGCCGACGCCCTGGCCTTTGGCGCGCGCTTCTTCGCGATGTCGTGGAGTGGGAGCTTCGGTCTTCTCTGCCATCGCCCGCGCCTACGTCGACACAGCGCCGCCGGTGGCGGCCTGGAAGACAAACCTGAATATGGAAGCCCCGCCGGCAACCAAGCTCGGCATGGCCATCGCCAGCACCGCAATGCCGACGAGCATCTTGAGGGGCAGACCCAGGATGAAGACGTTGATCTGCGGAATGGCGCGAGCCAGGAGGGCCACCGACAGCTCGACCAGCAACAGCACGAGTGCGATGGGCAGGGCCACCCGGACCCCAAGCTCGATCGACAGGGCGACGGTCTGGGCGCCCGTCATGGCCAGGTCCGCCGGCCATCCGCCACCAACCGGGTAGACGGCGAACGAGTGCGCCAGGGCCTGGATCACGGCCAGATGGAGACTCATGGCCAGGAACAGCAGGCCGGCCAAAACAGAGAAGAAGGGGTCGATCGCCGTGGAGGCTTCCTCCTCGGTCGGGCTGAAGACCGCGGCCAGCGACAAACCCAGTTGGATCGAGATGACGCGCCCGGACAGCTCCACCGCCTGGAAGCCCAGCGAGAGGATGTATCCGAGAGATACGCCGATGACCAGCTCGATTGGCGCCGCGAGGACGAGCGGCATCGATCCGGCCGTGGCTCCGGCCGTCTTGGCCAGGGCCACCGTCAACGCCGCCGCCAGGCCGAACTTGACCAGCGTCGGAATGGAGTGGTGCCCGTAGATCGGAGCTGTGAACACCAGGCCCGTACAGCGGAGCATCACCAGGAAGAGCATGGTGGCCTGGCCACCGGCGATCGTGACGTTCATTGGCCGGCCTGCGATGCCGCCTGGAAGACGTACCGAGTGAAGTCGGTCAGCTGGCCGACCATAGCCGGCCCGAGCAGCATCAGGACCAGGGCCACCACGACTAGCTTCGGGACGAAGGTCAGAGTGGCTTCGTTGATCTGAGTAGCGGCCTGAAAGATCGAGATCACAAGCCCCACCGCCATAGACACGAGCACTATCGGGCCTCCGACCAACAGGGCCGTATAGAGAGCCCGCTGCATGACGGCACCAACGTCAGATCCGCTCATCGCTAGCCGAAGCTCCTGACCAGCGACTGGACGATCAGCACCCAGCCATCGACCATGACGAAGAGGAGCAGCTTGAAGGGCAGCGCGATCTGCGTGGGCGAAACCATGACCATGCCCATCGACATCAGCGCCGACGCGACCACGAGGTCGATGATCAGGAAGGGGATGTAGAGCAGGAAGCCCATCGTGAAGGCGGTCTTGAGCTCGCTCGTCACGAACGCGGGCAGCAGGACCTCGAGCGTGACGTCGTTGGCCGTGGCCGGCCGGGGCTCCTTCGACAGGTCGATGAAGACCTGCAGGTCCTCCGCCCGCGTCTCCTTGAGCATGAAGGCGCGGAACGGATCGATGCCTCGCGCGATGGCCGTGTTCTGATCGATCGTGCCGTTCATGTACGGCTGCAGGGCGTCGTTGTTGGCCTTGTTGAAGATCGGCGACATCACGAAGAACGTCAGGAACATCGACAGGCCCAGGATCACCTGGTTGGGCGGCAAGTTCGGGATGCCGATGGCGCTGCGCAGCAGCGAGAGGACCACCACGATTCGAGTGAAGCTCGTCGCCAGCATCAGGATGGCCGGCACCAGCGAGAGGACCGTGATCGCGACCAGCAACTCGAGCGAGAGCGCCATCTGGCCGTTCCCGCTGGAGGCCTGTCCGTCGCCGACCTGAACCGTGATGTCCGACTTGCCGGTCGTCGATGAGCAGCCGGCAACGACCAGCGCCACGAACGCGATGAGCAGCAGCAGTCCGAGGCGGCGTCGGTTCATCGGACTCGACCTCCACTCAGGAGCGACGCCAGGCGGCCCGTCACGGCATCAAGGGGCCCGAGCGCCCAGTTCAGGGCGGAGCCGAGAGTCGGCTGCGGCAAGCCACCTGCGACCCGAGCGCCCGCGGCCGGTGCGGTGGCGGAGTCTTCGGCGAGCGCTGCCGCTTCGGAGTCGGCTTCGAGCTCGGTAGCGTCGAGCTCGGCCAGCGAGACCATGCCGCTGGGCGTGAGCCCGATGACCAGCCGGCGCTCGCCGATTGCCACGAGGTGGAGCGAAGCCTTCGGTGCCAGCGGGCGCGACTCGAGAACCTCGAGCCGGTGGCCAGGCTTGGGCGAGCCGGCCTGCAGCCGGCTCAGAACGCGCAACGTCACGAACAACAGGGCCAGCACGATCGTGCCCTTGGTGATCAGGTCGATCCAGTTCAGGCCGCCCGTGGCATTGCCGCCGTCCCAGACGCTGGCCACGGTCGAGGAGGCGGCCGAGAGCGCGCCGGCCGTCGCGGCGGGCTGTCCGACGCCGGCGACGGGGAGCGGGTGGAGCGTGCCGACAAGGGCCACGCCGGCCAGTCCGGCCAGGCAGACAAGGGTCGCAACGCGCCGGCCCGAGGTCGCAGGGCGCACGTCTAACCGCCGCGCCATGGGATGGTTCGAGGCGGCCGAGCGGCCCAAGCCTGGCATGGTCATCGGCCAGACGGCGTCAGTCGCTGGGTGCGAGCCACGACGTCGGTGATGCGGACGCCGAAGTTCTCGTCGACCACCACGACCTCACCCTGGGCAATGGGTCGGCCGTTGATGAGGATGTCTACCTTCTCGCCGGCGAGCTTGTCCAGCTCGATGATCGAGCCCGGCGTCAGCGCCAGCACATCGCGGATGGGCAGCGTGGTCCGACCGATCTCCACGGCGACCTGGAGGGTCACGCCCAGGAGCAGGTCGATGTTGTAGCCGGGCCCGCCCGTGGGAGCGCCGGTGAGCTCCGGCATCTGGGCCGCTCGGACATTGGCCGGCAGCGCGGCCGGGGCACCGTTGCCGCTCTGGCCCGCGGGCGCCGCCGGTGCGGCGGGCCGAGCCGCCGTCCCCTGCGTCTTAAACTCCTGGGCCCGCTGTGAGACCGGCGTCGGAGCGGGAGCCGGCGTGGACGCCTCAGAAGCAAGCGCCTGGAGAGCGACGACGTGCGCGGAGAGCTCCTCGGCCACGGCCTCGTCATAGGCCGAGATAAGGATGAGCTCCTCGTTGTCGACCGAGGTGATCGGCAGTCGCAGGAGCAGCATCGGTGCGTCTGGCGACGAGATCTCGACCGCCGCTCCAAGCCCCAGCCCCTCGCCGAGGATCGACTCGAATGCCCCGTCCACGCTCTCGAGGACGAGCTCCTGCAGGCGCTCGGCGGCGTAGACGTTGCCGCCGATCTTGTCGCCCTTGGCCGGGTCGAGAGCGCCCCAGGCGCCGCGTCGGTCGGTTCCCAGCAACTCGAACGAACGCGCAGCCACGAGCGGCGTAGGCGCCTCCGAGAACTTGATGTGGCCGACTGTCAGTTCGCCGATCGTGACCGGGCAGAGCGCGTCGGCGGAGATCCCTTCGGCAATGGCGGAGCGGAGCATCGGCCAGAGCGGCAGGATCGATGCGCCCGCACCGAGCGGGGCGCCGTCCGCTGGCTTCCAATCGAATGATTCCCAGCTCATGTCAGGCCTCCATGGGCTGAAGCGGGCTCACCAGACGAAGCGCCATGCGATCACCGACTCGACCGGGGATCGCCCACGCCTGGGCCTGGTCGGAAACCGCAATCAGGACAGGCTCGTCGAAGTGCTCGTCGAACCTGATGACGTCGCCGGGCCGGAGCTCGGTAAGGGCTTCGACCGGGATATCGACCGCCCTGAAGGAGGCGGTGACGGGGATCTCCACGGCTCGAACCTCGTTCTCCAGGATGTCGCGGATGCTTGAGTCGCCGGAGGCGGCACGCCGCTGCGAGTACCACATGGTCGCGGCGAGTCGGGGCAGAAGAGGCTCGAGAGACGAGTACGGGTAGCAGATCGTCATCGGCGCCGTCTGGCCGCCGAACCGAACCTCGTACGTCATCACGGCAACGACGTCCGCCGGCGCCGCGATGCGTAGCAGGATGGGCGTGAGAGCCGACTCGGTTACCGACACGTCCAGGGTCTGCAGGTGCGACCAGCCCTCGTTGAGGGCGTGCGGCAGGTGGGCGACGATCCGGCCGATGAGGTCCGCCTCGATCGGAGTCGGCTCGCTCCGCTCGCTTCGCATCCGTCCCGGCCCGCCGAGAAGGCGATCGACCGCGGCCAGGGCGAAGCCCATGTCAAGGTCGATCATGAAGGGGCCTGCCAGGCCGGTGCTGGCCATTACGACCAGTTCGGTGGGCAGGCTGAGTTGAGTCACGTAGTCGTCGAAGATGAGCTGGTCGGTGCCGGCGAGTTGAATGACGATCGAGCCCCGCAGGAACGAGGAGAGGCGAGCCGCGGCAATTCGGCCGACGGTTTCATGGATCGCCTGGAGCGTCCGCAGCTGCTCGTTGTTGAACTTGGCCGGGCGCCGGAAGTCGTAGGTCTTGACGATGCGGCCGTCCGCGCTGATAGACGGCGGCTGGTCCTCGGTCGGCAGCGTGCCATCGGCTACTGCTCCAAGGAGGGCATCGATCTCGGCCTGCGAAAGCATGTGACTGCTCGCCTACTGCATTACGAAGTTGGTGAAGAAGACGGCGACCGCGACGTCGTCGCCGAGGACCTTCTTGGCGGCCGCCAGCAGCTCGTCCTTGAGCTTGGCCCGCCCATCGATCGTCGTGAGAGTCGCCGAGTCGTGCGAGGAGACCGTCATTCCCACCGCGTCGATGAGAAGCGGGATCTGGTCGTTGTACTTGGCGAGCTCGGTTGTCTCTTGCTTGGTGCGGTCGGCGCCGTGGAGGTCGTAGAAGCTGGCCGCGCTCGGCCGCAGCTCGATCGTCACTCCGATCTTGGCGTACTTGTAGCCACCCGGGACCAACGTCGACAGGTTGATGACCTTGTCGTCGAGCACGAGCATCGGGCCGAGTTGACCCGGGCTGGGGTCCGGAATGGCGGCCGGCGCCTTTGGGGCGGCCGACACGGTGGTGAAGACGAAGGCACCGGCGGCGGCCAGGCCCAGCGGCACTCCGAGGGCGAGGATTGCGCGGCGGCCCCGCGGAATTGGGAGTCTCACGGGCGGTACTCCAGGGTGGTCATGTGCTTCATCAGAAGGACGGCATCGCGAGCGGCGCCGTCGTTGGGGTGCTGCTGTCGCCCGGGTACGTGATGACAACGTCCACGCGACGGTTCTTGGCGCGCGACGCGTCGTCCGTGTTGGGCTGGATCGGGTTGTACTGGGCGTTGCCCTGAGCCGAGAGACGGCTCGGGTCCATCCCCAGATCGATCATTGCTTTCAGGACGGCCAGGGCGCGGGCCGTCGAGAGGTCCCAGTTGCTCGTGTACAGGATGCCGTCGGGGGCCTGGTCGTCGGTGTTGCCCTCGATCCGAATCGCGTTCGGGAGAGGCTTGATGATGTTCACGACCTGGCTGACCAGCTTCAGGGCGTGGTCGTCGAGATGGGCGCGACCCGAGGAGAACAGGAGCGCATCGTTGAGCCGGATGACGATCCCCTGCGGCGCCATGCCGACTTCGACCTCGCCGCCGAGCCCCTGGCCGATGGCGTAGTCCTCGAGCGCAGCCTTGATGGCCTGCAGGTCGGACTGCACGGGGCTCGTGCCGGATGAGCTCGTGTCCTGCTGGATCGTGGTGTCCTGGCCGTTGTCGATGCTGATGGCCTGCTGGCCCTGCAGCACGTCGGCGTTGAACGCGGCCGACACGGACTGGGCCAGGGCCACGAACTTGCGTACGTCCGTGGTGCTGATCGCGTACATCACGACGAAGAGCACGAACAGCAGGGTGATCAGATCCGAGTAGGTCAGCAGCCAGCGCTCTTCGTTGTCGTGCGGGCCCTCGGCATGGGATCGCTTGCGCTTGGGCATCAGGCCGCCTCCGCCATGGTCGTTCCGGTCGGGGCCTTGTCGGGCTCCGCGGCCGGCTCGGACTCGGGACCGGCGTGGGCGGCAAGCTTCTGGGCCACGATGCGCGGGTTGTCACCGGCCTGGATGGCCAGCACCGCCGCCAGCACCAGCCGCCGCTCCTGCGCCTCGGCCTGATCCTTGCCCTTGAGATTGGCGGAGATCGGGAGCCACAGGATGTTGGCGGCGCCGACCCCGAAGAGGGTGGCGATGAAGGCGGTCGCGATCGATTCGCCCAGTCCCGACGGATCGGCAAGGTTGGAGAGCACGCTGACGAGGCCCATGACGGTACCGAGGACGCCGAAGGTCGGGGAATAGCCGCCCATCTTGGCGAACATGTCGATGCCCTTGGCGTGTCGGGCCTGCATCGACTCGATCTCGATCTCGAGGATCTCTTCGACCGTGTCGGGCTCGAGACCGTCGATGACCATCTGCAGGCCGTGGCGGATGAAGGGATCCTCGACCGCCTCGACGTCACCCTCGAGTGCCAGCAGACCCTCGCGGCGGGCCCGCTCGGCGAACTTGACGAGCATCTCGCGGACCGAAGCGACGTTGGTGACCCGCGGCTTCATGCTCAGCCCGAGCATCTTGGGGAAGGTCATGAACTGCTTCACGGAGGTCGAGGCAATCGTGGCCCCGAACGTGGCTCCGAAGATGAGCAGGATCGCGGACGGGTTGATGAAGGCGGCGGGCGAGCCGCCGTCGAGGACATCGGCCACCATCATGGCGACAACGCAAAGAATGATGCCGATGCCTGCGTCCATCGTTAGCGCACGATCTCAGGGGCGTCGCCGTAAGAGCGAAGGCGGGCCCGGTTGGGATGCTCGTACTGCGCCGGGTCGTGCTCGGGCGGCGGATCGTAGGCACGCCGACCGCCGAAGCGCGCATCCACGTGAAGCGAGCGCTGGTAATAGTGGAAGCGGGTCGCCACTTCGGCGGCGGTCTCACGGACGAGCATCTTCTTGCCGTCGGCAAGTGTGATGACGGTGTCCGGTGTCTCCTCGACCAGCTCGATGCGGTCGGGATTAATCAGGACAGCCGTTCCGTCGGGACGCGTCAGCGGGATCATTGGGCTACGCCAGGCTGCCGGTGAGGGCGAGCCGCATCAGCCCCGCCCGGGATCGGACGTTGAGCTTGCGGCTGAGGTTGGCGCGGTGGGCCTCGACCGTCTTGACGGAGAGGACCAGCGACTCGGCAATCTCGCGGTTCGAGAGTCCCTGGCCGATGAGGTAGAGCATCTCGCGCTCGCGCGGTGTAAGCAGCGAAACGGGGCCCTGATCCACGAGGGAAGCTTCGAGGCGCTCGTTGACGGTCGGGAAGCCGGCCACGATCGGGCCCATCCCATCCATCACGCGGCGGACCACGAGAAGGAAGGTGTCTCGGTTGACGTTGTCCATGAGCATCGCCGCATCGGCGCCGACGGCCAGGACGTCGTTCGGGGCGACTTCACGGCCGCGCGCCACCAATGCGATGAGTCGGGGGCGCGGCCAGAGCGCTGCCAGCAGCCGGCAGACCTCGGGCCCTTCGGCGGGTGCGAAATCGAACAGGACGAGCTGGGGATGCACGTCCGATGCGAGGCGGAAGGCCTCGTATACGGAGGCGGCGCTCGCCACTTCGCAGGCGGACCCACTGCTCAGGATCGTCGAGACCCCGAGGCGGACGATCTCGGCCTGGTGAATGATCAGGGCATGGGTGATAGCGCGTGCCGGCCTCGGTGGCGCCGCAGCCGAGCGACCCACCCCCCGACGGTCCTGCACGGGATAGCTGGCGATCGACATGTGGCCAATCCTTGATTGCCTGACTGGTTGGCGGACGGTCCACCGGCAGGAGCGGCGTTGGACTCGTCGTGTTCACGGGCTCTGACCCAGCAGGTCAGGCCGGAAGCATTCGGCAGGGAAGGTGCGTAGGTGTATTCCCGGCTTGAGCCAATCGTTCGGGGTGGGACGCTGGTCCAGGGTTAGCGGCCGGAGGTACTGGCACGCTCGGGGGGTCTCACTGGCCCGGTCGGGCCCATCACGCCCCGTCAGTAGTTCACGTTGGACCAGGGAGTTCAGTATTGACCGAACTCCGCGAACAGACTAGCGTCCACTGATCCAGCGGCCCGATGGCGCCCTGGCGGTGGAAACCCGGAGGCGATCGTCGTGGACGACCCGTTGGAGCGAGCCCGCGAACCTCGCAGCTCTCGCATCTCGGCAGAACGATTCGTCGAGGAGATCGGCCTGGTCTTCGACTCGATGCATCTGCCGCGGATGGCCGGTCGGGTACTCGGTGCGATCCTCCTGGGGCCGGCCGATGGCCCGACCGCCGCCGATCTGGCCGAGACGCTACAAGCGAGCAAGGGCTCGATCAGCAATATGACCCAGCTGCTGATCCACTACCGCTTCGTCGAGCGCACGGTCCGGACGGGCGATCGCCGCGACAGGTTCGTGATCAAGTCCGGAGCCTGGGCTCGGATGATGCTGTGGCGCATCGAGCTGCTGCAACGGCTGCAGGAACTCGCCGGCGACGGCCTCGACTTGCTCGGCCCGGAAGGCAACCCTCAACCGCTGCAGGAGGTTCGCGATATGTACGCGTTCCTGGAACGTGAACTGCCCAAGCTCTTCGATCGATGGGAAGTCGAACGCCCGACGGGAAACCCGAGCGCCAGAACGGAGGCTTCCCAGCCGACCGCTTCAGAGGTCGCCCGATGACGGCCGCAATCGAGACTCACAAGCTGACCAAGTGGTACGGCCATCACTCTCGTGGAATCCTGGACGTGGATCTGGTCGTTGAGGCGGGCCAGATCTTCGGGTTCCTGGGGCCGAACGGCGCGGGCAAGTCGACGACGATCCGCTTGCTGTTCGATCTCATTCGGCCGACGAGCGGCACGGCTCAGGTGCTCGGGCTCGACGTGCACAAGGACCGCCTGGCAATCGACCGGCGAGTCAGCTACGTCCCCGGCGAGCTGTCGCTCTACAGCGAGCTGACGGGCCAGCAGCTGCTGACCTACCTGGGCAATCTCCAGGGCAGCGTCGACACCGCATATCGCGACAAGCTCATCGAGCGGCTCGAGCTCGACCCGGGCAAGCGCATCAAGAGCCTGTCGCGCGGCAACAAGCAGAAGGTCGGCCTGGTCGCTGCCTTCATGATCAGACCCGAGCTCCTCATCCTGGACGAACCGACAGCCGGCCTGGACCCCTTCATTCAGCTCGAATTCGAGCACCTCTGCGAGGAGGCCCGGACCGAGGGGCGGACGGTCTTCATCTCCTCCCACCAGCTGCCCGAGGTCGAGCATCTGTGCGACCGCGTCGGGATCATCCGCGAGGGTCGGCTGCTGGCGGTCGAATCGATCGCGGCGCTGAAGGAGCGGGCCCTGCGTCGGCTCGAGATCGACTTCGGCGGGCCCGTCGCGGTCGAGGCATTCGCCAACCTGCCCGGCGTCCGCGATCTGACCGTCACCGACAGCGTCCTGCGTTGCACGGTCATGGGCAGCCTCGACGCGCTCGTCAAGGTCGCCGCCCGGTTCGAGGTCCGCAATCTGCGGAGCATCGAGACCAGCCTGGAGGAGATATTCCTGGCGTACTACGGAGCCGGCGATGGACCATCTGCGCTGGCGGGCGATCCCACCGACCGGGAGGCGAGCCATGCTGCTGCGTAACGTCTTCACCAAGACGATCCGCGATCTGCGCTGGCCTACCTTCTGGGTCGCCCTCGCGCTGGCGCTCGGCGGCGGCTATTTCACCGCGCTGTACAAGACCTACACCCAGGCCTTCGATCTCAACAAACTCATGCAGCAGATGCCCGAGTCGATGAAGGCTCTCATCGGCGGCCCGGACATCGACCTCTCGACGGCAACCGGCTTTCTCAACGTCGAACTCTTCCCGCTGATCCTGCCGGCTTTGCTCGCCGGTCTGGCGATCGCCCTGTGCAGCGGCTTTACCGCCGGCGAGGAGTCTCGTGGCACGATCGACATCCTCCTCTCCTACCCCATCGCGCGCTGGCGCATGGTCGTCGAGAAGGTTGCCGCGCTCGTGATATCGATGTCGGTAGTGTCCGTGGCGATGCTGGCCGGCATCCAGGTCGGCGCGGTCATCGGTGCCACGCCGGTCGATCTCGACAAGGTCGCCGCTGGCCTCGTGCTGGCGACGGTCCTTTCGTTTGCGTTCGGGACGATGGCCCTGGCTATCGCGGCCTGGACCGGCAACAGGAGCACCGCCGCCGGGATACCCATCGGCTTGTTGGTGGTCATGTACCTGGTCCAGTCCCTTTCGCCCCAGATCGAATCGCTACGGGCGATCAACTGGCTCTCGCTATTCCACTACTACCTTGGTCACAGCCCGCTCAAGTTCGGCCTGGACCTCCTCGACACCGCCATCCTGGCAGCCACCGCGGCGGTGCTCCTCGCCATCGCCCTGGTCGGCTTCGAGAGACGCGACCTGGCGGCCTAGGGCTCCGAGTGGCGCGGCGTCGGCCACTGCCGGCGCCGCCACCTCTGCGACAATGCCTCCCGTGGCTTACGAGTCGGAGGCGATAGCGCGCGCTTTCTACGAGGCGCTGACACCCGCGGGCCTGACGGGCAGGACGCGTCCCGAGTGGGACGATATGACCCTGGCCGAGCTTGCCGAGCTCATTCCGCCGGCCAGTCGGATCCTCGACGTTGGTTGCGGCTACGGGCGCATTGCCGTGCCCCTTGCGGTCGCAGGACATCAGGTGAGGGGCCTCGACCTATCCCCGACGATGATCGAGGCGGCACTGCAGAACGCCACGGCGGCCGCCGTGGCCATCCCATTCGTGGTCGGGTCGATGACGGACCTGCCCTATGAAGATGCGTCTTTCGACGTCGTGCTTTGTCTCTGGTCGGCCTTCCACGAACTCCTCGAAGTGGACGCCCAGATCTCGGCAGTCCGCGAGATGTGGCGCGTGCTGACAGGCGACGGGTTCGGCCTCATCGAGGGACCGCCCTACACCTCGCCCACCCCGGAGGAAATTGCGAGCGGCGAACCGCGCGGGGACGTCAATCGCGTGCGCCGGGACCTCGTCGACGGGCGCCCTAACCCGCACTACCTCCACGACGACCGCAGCTTCGCGGAGCTCTGCCGAGCGGCCGGCGTAACGTCGTTTGACGTCCTGCAGCGAGACTGGGGCGGACGTCCTCGACTGCTGTTGCGCATCACCAAGACTCACGCGAAGACTCACGCGCCGGGCGGCTAGTTCTCAGCGAGCGCCCTCCCGCGTCGGGTTCCGGCGCCGGAGGGCGGCGACTCTGACGCGGCGCCAACTTCGTTGGCGAAGCTAAGCGTCGCCGTCCGGGGCGAGCCGGAGTCCGACACAGCGATTCTCGGGCAGTTGACGAGACAGTTGCGCTATAAAGTAGCGACGAGCTTAGTATTCGGACGAGCCCGCCGGCATTCGCGGGTGCCCGACACCGAGCGCGAACGAGAGACCCGACATGTCCCGATCGACGGCCAAACCAGGGCGCGAGACTACAGCCACGCCCTCCGGGCCTGGCGATTTCCACGACTACGTGGCCCGGAACCTGTCGAGCGGCTACCGGTTGGCCGTCATCGTCCTCAACGACCCCATCGAATCGGCGGCCCTCGTCCAGGACGCGATCGTATCCGTGTGGCGCGCCGCTCGTTCAGAGTCGGATGCCGAACTCGATGCGGCGTGTCGGCATCGATTGGAACTGGATCTGCAGGCGGCCATCCGGGCCAAAGAGCCGATGACGTACGCGGTCGCGGTCGAGCCCCTCGAGGTGGCCATCGCCGCGCTTGACCCGCGGCCGCAGATCGATCTCGCCCAAGGCTTCGGGCCCAGGGTCGCGCCTCCCGGCGACGGCGGAGTCGGGCCCGACGCGAACTCGCTCGAAGCGCTCCAGATGCTTCACGCTCGCTTGAACGCCACCGATGCGCCTGCCTCCGTGCCGGAAGACGTGGAGGCGGGCCTGCGGACCCTGTACCGGACCCGGGATCCGGGAGAGACGGCACCGCTCCAGCTGCGCCTCCGCCTCCAGCAAGCCGGCCGCGACGCGCAAACGGCCGCGGCAGAGCGGGCCCGGTCCACACGCACCTGGGGTTGGGGCTTCGCCGTGAATGCCTTCCTGTCCCTCGTCGTTCTCACCCTGGTGGTGGCCCTGGCCAGCGTCCTCGACCTCCGGGGCAGTACGGTGGTCGCCGGCGACCCGACGAGCGACCCGCCGTCGCCGCTCCTCATCTCCAGCATCTCGGTCCTGCAGGGCGGCATCGATGGCGATGCCGTTCACGTCGGATCGACCCAGTCCACGCTGATCCTGGCGTTCGCGCCCTCCCCGCAATGGCATACCTCACCCAGCCAGTGCCTGGCGGACATCGTCGGCACGATCGACTGGCACGGCAACACCACCTGGGTGGGAGCGCGGGCCGGCCACGCGGACGCGATCGCGGGCGATCCCTCGTCGCCGACCGCCATCGTGGCCGGACCGGGCGACTACTGCCAGATCGGACGTTCGGTCACCACCGATGGCGGCCTGACATGGTCGGCCGGGACACTCCCGGGCGGCTCGACGTTGAGCCCATCGTGGCTCGGCTTCGATCCCTCCACTCCCCACACGATCCTCGCGTTCTATCCGCGCACGATCCAGGTGAGCGCCGACTCGGGCACCACCTGGACGTCCCATGAGTCGACCGTCACGCCACTTGCCTTCGATTCGACCGGCCGGCTGGTCGGCTGGACGCCCGGCTACCTCTTCGAATCACTCGACGACGGTCTGTCGTGGCGGCAGACGGGACCGGGACCGGCCGATCAACCGGTCAGCGCGGGAGCTACTACGAACGGTGTCCTGGTCGGGGCGCGGGATGGGCTGTGGTGGTACCCGATCACTGCCGCGCCCAGCCGCATCGAATCGGACGGCGTCTTCTCAGTGGCTACGCTCGGCGACAGCGCGGTGGTACTCGGCGCCGACTCCGCGGGGCACCCCTGGCTCGGCACCGTCGACACCACCAACCCGGGGCTATCTCTGGCGGTGTTGCCGCCGGCCATCGCCGCGCTCCATGTCACAGGGGGCGGAGTTGCGGTCAACGACGGCGGCGCCGCCATCGCGTTCGCCGGCCCGTCGTCTGTTCTCGCGGTCGCCCAGTTCGCCCGCTGAGCCTCCGTTCGGTCGCCCTGCAACCTCCGGGCAACCGTCGGGAGCCGCAACCGCAACCGCGGCCACTTCCACGCGCAACCGCAGCGCACCCAATCTGTTACCGCCCGGCTGCTGATTAGTTTGGGCCCATCGCGGATTCTCTAGCTACGCACATGGGGCCGGCGGCATGCCGGCGAAACCATAGCGATGTGCGCGAACAGGAGGACCGAAATGGCCGCCACGCCAGGGACCGAAATGAAGCGAACCCTGACGATGACCGGACTGACCATCAACGCCATGGCGCTCATCGCGCCGGGTGCGTTTCTGTGGACGACGTTCCAGGCTCAGGTCGTTCAGCAGAATGGCGGAGCGACCACCGCCTTCGACATGGTCCCGGGTCTATTGTTCGTTCTGGTGCTCGCCTTCTTGACGGCGTTTTCATATTCGGAACTCGCCAACCTTTACCCGGAGGCAGGCGCAGGTTCGTCGTATTACTTCGCCGAAGCCGCGTTCTTGGGACGCGAGGAGCAGATCCACTACAAGTTCGCCAGGTTGGCAAAGTTCATCGTTGGGTGGGTCTCACATCTCTACTACTGGATCTATCCGGGCATCATGGTTGCGTTCACCGCGACTCTGCTCGTGTTCATCCTCGCGCAATTTGGCATCGCCCTCAACCAGCCCCTTGAGATCGCCGCTGCCTTCTTGTTCTCCGCGGTCGTGGGCATGATCGCCTATCGCGGCATCTCCGGATCGACGATGACGGCCGTCGTCATCAACGCGATCCAGCTGACCGCTCTTGTAGGTTTCGGGGTGCTGGCGATCGTCTTCCGCATGACCCATCCTGAGCTGACCTACGCCCATTCGGGTCTGGGATCCGTCGTTCTCCCGCACAACATCACCAACGTCATCTTCCAGGGCACGATCGCCATCCTGCTCCTGGTCGGCTTCGAGTCGGTCACAGCTCTGGGCGGCGAGGCCATCAACCCCAAGCGCGACGTTCGCAGAGCGATCCTGCTCTCCCTTGCGATCCAGGGTGGAGTCGCCTACCTCATCGAGTACGTCGCCGCCAACTTCTTCGTAAACAGCGGCACCGTCCCCTCTGCCGCCAACGGCTATGCCGCCGCAGCCGCCTCCGGCGCACCTATCGGTGACATGGTTCGGCAGATCGGCGACACGATGCTGGGCGGCACTGGCTTCCCGCTCGTGATCATCCTGGCCGCAACCGTACTCATTGCGCTCATCGGAACCACGCTGGCCTGCCTCAACACGGGCGTTCGGATCACCTACGTCATGGGTCGCGACAAGGAAGTCCCGGGCATCCTCGGACTGCTCCACTTCCGCCATGCCACGCCACACTACGGAGTCATCGCTCTGGCGATCGTCTCGGCAGTGTTGGGCGGATATGCGGTCCTCTCGGCCGACAACCTGTTGCAGATCACGCTCGCCAGCAACACCGGAACGTTCCTCGTATATGGCATGACTTGCGCACTCGTTCTGGTCGCGTTCGGCGGCCAGCACAAGAGAAACTTCCTCAAGCACGTCGTGGTCCCGACACTCGGGATGCTCGCAAACATCGGGATGCTCATCGGCATCGTGTATATGAGCGTCTCGGCGGGTGGGTCGACACAGACCGACACACTCATCGCTCTCGCAATCGTGGGGGTGTGGATCGTGGTCGGTGCGGTGTGGCTCATCCTCAACTCGGCGGCCAACAAGACCAGCCTGCTGGTCAAGCCTCAGATAGTCAGTCCGGAACGACAGTAACCTTCCAGGCCCATCGTGAGTTCGAGACCGCGCCGGTGGAACTCCCACACGGGCGCGGTCTCAGCCCATCTCGAGGATGAGATGATCCGCCGATGCAAGCCGTGACCACATCACTGGCCGTGGAATACGCGGGCATGACCGTGATCGGCCACGTCCGCGACCACAACGAGGATCGACTGGGCTGGGTCGCTCTCGACGGCGCAGGCCCATACATAACACCGGCCGCCGAACACATGATCGCCGAGTCGGTAGCCAGGTCCGGGCTGGGTCTCGTCTTCGCCGTGGCCGACGGTTTGGGCGGCTACGGCGGCGGGGAGGTCGCATCGGGGATGGCCGTCGAAGCGACACTGAGCCAGGCCCAACGAAGTCTGGCGGGCGGAGGACGCGTCCCCGGAACGTTGCGAGACGCCTTCAACCGAGCCAATCAGGCAATCCTCGACGCAGCCATCGAGGGTCAGGGAGGCCGCAAGATGCAGTCCACCCTCAGCGCCCTGGTCATCACGCCGGGCGAAGCCCATCTCGGTCATGTCGGCGACAGCCGCGTATACCGGCGCCGCGAGGGCGAGCTGGAACTCCTGACCACGGACCACAGCCAGGTCATGGAGCTGCTGCGGATGCACATCATCACGCCCGAGCAGGCCATCGAGCACCCGGCTCGATACGCCCTGACTCGCTCGGTCGGCGGCGACATCACCGTCCGGACCGAGGTCCGCAACGAGCGACTCGACCCAGACGACACGTTCCTGCTCTGCTCCGACGGCCTGTGGAGCAATATCACTTCCAGCGAGATCGCGGAGGCCCTGAGCCAATCGCCGACCGACGCGTGCCGGCGGCTCGTCGACCTCGCCCTCGGGCGCGGTGGCGACGATAATGCGACGGCCATGGTCATCCGCGTGCGTGAGGCCGGGCAGCGGCCCGAGGCGCCGCAGGGTTGGCGGAGGTTGTTCTCGTGACCACGACCGAGCTCCAGGAGGGCGCGAAGCTCGACCAGTTCACGATCGTCAAGGCGATCGGCCATGGCGCCTTCAGCGACGTCTTCCTGGCCGAAGATTCGAACGGGCGCCAGGTCGTCCTCAAGTGCCCCCACGAATCGATCATGGGCGATGTCTCGACATTCGATCGCTTCCGCAGGGAGCTGGAGATCTCCCGCCATCTGCAGCATCCCGGCATCCAGCGCCCCATCGAGTTCACTGCCGATCGCAGCCGGCCCTACATGGTCATGGAATACGTCGACGGCGAGACGCTACGGGCCCTGCTCTCGCGCGAGAAGCGCCTATCGGTGGAGAAGGCGGTCGATTTCGGGGAGCAACTGGCCTCGGCCATGGCCTACGCCCATTCCCAGGGCGTGGTCCACCGCGACCTCAAGCCCGAGAACGTGCTCGTGACCCCGGACGGCAAGCTGGTCGTCACGGACTTCGGCGTCGCGTTCATGGCCGGCGCTCGAAGGTTGACCTGGCGGTGGTTCTCCACGGCGCTCGGCACGCCCGACTACATGTCGCCAGAGCAGATCCAGGGCAAGCGCGGCGACGCTCGCTCCGACGTCTACGCCATCGGCGTCATGCTCTACGAGATGCTCGCCGGCCGCGTGCCATGGGAGGGCGACAACGCCCTCTCGGTCATGAGCCAGCACATCAGCGCGCCGGTCCCCGATCTTCATGAGATCAACGCGGCGGTCCCCCCGCCCATCGAGGGGATCGTCCGCAAGTGCCTGCGCAAGAACCCGGATGAGAGATACGAGGACGCGACGTCGCTCCGGACCGACCTCAAGGACTGGCGCGACCTGCCGCTTTCGCAGTTCATCTTCGGTGACGAGCAGACGATCTCGCCTCCCGGGTCTTCGGACCTGCGGCTGATCCTTCTGATCTTCGGCATCAGTGCCGCTTTCCTTACGGGCAGCATCTTCCTCTTGGTGCTGGCCTACCTACTTGGCCACCATTAGTAGCCGCGCAGGCGCCCCAGAACCGCGCGGGAGGGACCACATGCCTCACAAGACAGGACGAACGCCAACCGAGGGCACAGGTTCGGCGCCGGAATACCGGGGCTCGAATCGCGCCACCGATTCCGCCGCTTTGTCCGCGTCCTCGAACGATCTGGACCGGCGGGCCATCGAGCGGGTTCTGGCGGGCGTGCGCGAGGCCGGGGTCCAGCAGATCGAGCTTCAGTTCGCCGACGTCACCGGCGCGGTCAAGACCGTGGCCGTGCCCGCCCGGCGGATCGCCGCCGTCCTGGCCGACGGGGAGTGGTTCGACGGCTCGGCGATCGAAGGGCTGGCCCGCGAGGTCGAGTCGGACATGTACCTGCGCCCCGACCCGACGACGTTCTCGATCATGGAGCCGGCCGGCGTGCCATGCGCGCGGCTCATCTGCCAGGTCGTCACGCCCAGCGGCGAGCCCTATCCGGGCGACGGCCGCGGAACGCTGCGCGCGCTCCTCGACAGTGCCGAGTCGGCCGGGCTCGGGTATCTGGTGGCGCCCGAGATCGAGTTCTTCCTCTTCCAGGCGGACGCGATCGGGCCGCTGGCGGACGACCCCAGCAGCTACTTCGAGCGGAGCCGGGGGCGCTCCCGCCGAGTGGAGCTGGAGATCGTAGCCGGACTCGAGGCCATGGGCATCCATATCGAATCGAGCCACCACGAAGTGGCAAGCGGCCAGTTCGAGCTGGACCTGCCGCTGCTGCCGGCCCTCGTCTCGGCCGACATGGTGACCACGCTCAAACCCGCCGTGAAGGAGCTGGCCCGCGAGCGCGGCATGCAGGCCACGTTCATGCCCAAGCCGCTCGCCGACGCCGCCGGCTCCGGCATGCACACCCACCAGGTCCTCGTCGATCGCAGCGGCCGCAGCGTCTTCGACGACCCGAGCGATTCCTACGGCCTCTCGACCATCGCCAAGGCGTTCCTGGCCGGCCAGCTCGATCACGCCCCCGGCATGTGCGCCCTGGTGGCCCCGGTCGTGAACTCGTACAAGCGCCTGGTGCCAGGCTACGAGGCCCCGGTGGCCGGCAGCTGGGGACGCCACAGCCGGGGCGCGCTGATCCGCGTTCCGACCCCGATCCGCGGCGACGCCTCGCCGGGTGAGGTCTTCGGCGCGCGGTTGGAGCTGCGCCTGCCGGATCCGAGCTGCAACCCGTACCTCGCCTACACGGCAATGCTCGCCGCGGGCCTGGACGGCCTGGACCGCGGCTGCGAGCTGGGCCCGCCACTCGAGGAGCTCGAGCATGGCTTCGGCGGCAGCGGCCACAGCGTCACCAAGCCACTCCCCGCTTCGCTGGGGGAGGCGCTGGAAGCGCTCGAGGACGACGACGTGATAACCGCCGCCCTCGGCAGCGAGCTGATGGAGCTGTTCCGCTCGGCCAAGACTCTCGAATGGGAGGCCTACCGCCGCCAGGTCACGCCCTGGGAACGCGACACGTACTTCCAGCGCTGCTGAGGGGCGACCGCGGCGCGGGCGCCTCTCGGACCTCGTCAGACGGGTCACCCAGGCGCCTCCTCGGATCGCGATCGTGGCAGGGCGGTCATTCGGTTTCGGTGACACCGAAAAACCGCTCGATTGCTCGCGGGAGATGGCTGTCGCCTGGATCAGCTCCTTCTCGTACAGGCTCATTCGCGAGTCCAGGCCGGGCACGTCGATGTCGGCGCAGTGCTGAAAGCCCAGGTCCTGGTAGTAACGGCGAAGGCGGAGGTTGAGGGCCACGCAGTCGAGCCGGAGGAAGGTCGCGCCTTCGTTGCGCGCGATGCTCTCAGCCAGCTGTACCAGCAGGCGGCCCAGGCTCGGGTAGCCGCGCCCGACCGCGAGCTTGTGCAGGTAGCGCGCCCGGTCGGGCGGGTCGTCGGCACGGTCCGGCCAGAAAGTGGGGTCGCTCCGGTGCAGCGCGAAGGTCCCGATCGGATAGCCCTCGAATCGGGCGAGGTACGTCTCGCCCAGCGCCAGGCTCGCCTCCAGCACGCCAACCGGGAACGGCCGCGGCCAGGAAACGAAACCCTGCTGCTCCACCCAGGTCGACGCCGAGTCAAGGACCTTGGCGGCCATCTGGAGTTCGGCGCGCGTGGCGATCGTAACCGCGACCCGGCCACCTTCGACCAGCCAGACCGGCGTGCCGGTCCCACCTGAATTCGGTATCTCCAAGTCACCGTCCCGATCCGCCACCTTTGACGCGACCACCCGAGCGCCTTCGCGAGGTACTCTACCCGCCGAGGGGTACGCTGTTGGCAGCCGTCACGGAGGTACAGGTGCGCGTCTCGATCGGTATCGACCTGGGGTCGTCGAGGGTCAAGCTGCTCGCGCTCGACGAGACGGGCGAGTCCGTCGGCGTGACGATGGCTTCTTATTCGACCGAATCGCGACGGGCCGGCTACGCGGAGCAGAATCCCGACCGCTGGTGGGATGCGCTGCGGCTGGCGATGTCCGAGTTGCTGGCCAGACCGGCGCTGCGCGGCGCGGACGTGGAGGCCCTCGGCCTGACCGGTCAGATGCACGGCGCCGTCTTCCTCGACGACAAAGGAGTGGCCGTCCGGCCGGCCCTGATGTGGTCCGACGGCCGAGCCGAGGCCGAAGTCGCCGAGATCGACCGGCGAATACCGCGAGACGAACTGGTCGCCTGTACGGGCAACCGCTCGAACGTCAGCTTCACCGCTCCCAAGATCATGTGGGTCGCCCGCAACGAGCCCGAGGTCATGGCCGCGACGCGCTGGATCGTCCAGCCCAAGGACGCGCTGCGTGCCCATCTGACGGGCGAGGTCGCGGGCGACGTCTCCGATGCCTCAGCCACGCTGCTGTTCGACCTGCGAGCCCGGACCTGGTCCGACGACATCTGCCGGCGGCTCGAGATCGATCGCGGCCGCCTCGCGCCACTCTCCGAATCGGAGGCGCTGGCAGGTGGGCTGCGCGACGACGCCGCTCGGGCGCTCGGGCTTCCGGCCGGGATCGCCGTCGCAATCGGCGGAGCCGACGCTCCGGCCGCGGCGCTGGGCCTGGGCCTGGCCCGCGAAGAAGACGCCGCGGGCACGGTCCTGATCTCGCTCGGAACCGGCGGCCAGGTTCTGGCACCGATGGCCGAGCCGAAGGTGGATCCCGACGGTCGACTCCACGCCCTGTGCCATGTCGTGCCGGGTCAGTGGTGCGTGATGGCGGCCATTCTGTCGGCCGCGGCCTCGGTCGACTGGGTCGTCCGCCTGCTCCGCCCCGGCGACCCGAACGGCGCCCGCGAACTGCTCGCGGCGGCGGCCAAGGTTCCCGCCGGCAGCGACGGACTGCTGTTCCTGCCGTATCTCCGAGGCGAGCGGACGCCGCACTTCGACCCGTCGGCGCGCGGCGCCCTCATCGGCCTGCGGATCGGCCACGGCCCCGCAGAGATCACCCGAGCCGTCATCGAGGGAGTGGCCTACGCCCTGGCCGAGGGCCTGGACCTCATGCGCGGCCTCGGCCTCGAGCCCAAGAGCGGCGTCGTGGCCGGCGGCGGCGTGAACCGCCTATCGCAGCAGATCGTCGCCGACGTCCTGAACATGCCCATGGTGCTCGGCGCCACGGAGCACGCGTCGGCCCGGGGAGCGGCGCTGCTCGGCGCCGTTGCGGCCGGCATCGCCCCGTCCACGGTGAAGTCCACCTGGCCACTCCCCGTAGATACGCGCGTGATGGAACCGGACCCGGCCAACGCGCGCCTCTACGCCGAGCGATCCGCCACCTACCGCGAGCTGTACGGGCGGCTGCCCAAGCTCTAGCGGCATTCCCCCGCCGGCAGGGACCCCCGCTAGTCCGTGACGGACTGAGCGCGCGCCTATATAGCCGCGCCGCGCGCCGCGCGCCGCGCGGTTGTCACCGCCCGCAACCCCACGTCGAAGGCCAGCCGGCGTGTCGGGTCAACCGTACTGGGCCCTTCGTAATAGGTGCCTTCTCTCCTGCCCTGCTACAGTCTGTCTGCGCTCGTTCCGCGTCCTTCGGCGAACGCCGCACGCTAGGGGGTTTGTGATGAAGGATGGTGGCTGGACAAGCCGGACGGCAGGAAGGTCCGCGGGGGTCGCGCGCTCCGTAGATCAACAGGCGACCGATGCCGAAAGGTTCGCTACGGAGTCGGACCAGGAAGCAGCGGACGCCGACCAGGCTGCGTCAGACGCGGACCAGACCGCGGCGGAACGAGACGAAGCCGACGCCGCGAGCGATCAGCGGGCCTCTGACCTGGACCAGGCGAGCGCCGACCGGCAGCAGCCCGCGGCTGCCACCGGCGTGACGCTGGAAGCATATAGAGCCGCGCGCGCGAACCGTGAGGCGACAACGCTCGGTCGCCGTGCCACGCACGTCGCCCGAGCGGGGACCACTCGTTCACGGGTGGACACTACCGCTGACCGTCAGGCC
>Ga0182027_10002103_pt1 | contig 32510 bp, 32 predicted proteins | sample 712E1DmetaG_FD_121300 | JGI IMG/M metagenome (GOLD analysis project Ga0182027, IMG submission 121300) | Permafrost microbial communities from Stordalen Mire, Sweden - 712E1D metaG (Illumina Assembly) | ecosystem: Environmental > Terrestrial > Soil > Wetlands > Permafrost | place: Sweden...
CCCACCCGATCACCTTACTATCATCCCCAATGCCCTCCAGCGCGCGCCGGGTTTCCGAATAGACCACTTCCGAGAAGAACTCCTCCGGAAACCCCACCAGGTCCATGTCTGCTACCGAGTGAATGCCTGGCAGTTCGAGCCCAAACCAGGCCTTGACCACCGCGAAACTGTCCCTTTCACTCAATTGCGGGTTCCATTCCGAAATCTTCTCCACCCAACGCGCTATCGTCCCGTACATCCCGTCGAAGCCTCGGTTCCAAAAGTACAGTTTGGGGAAAATATAATCGAAGTAGGGGCTCATCCTGGCATAGTCCTGCGTGGTAAGAAGGGAGAAAGTCGAAATGCGCGTGATACCGCCCAATTTAACTTTGTGAGCCAGCCGATCGATCTGCTGGCGTGTCGCCGCCATGTTCCGCAGCGTTATCTCCTGCCGCGTCCGAAACCAGTAAAGTGCATCCTCGTTGAAGTCGAAAAGCGCCAAAGCACCTAGCAAGCCGCCCGGCGAGTAGTATTTAACCCGGGACGGAGTGAGATGATGGAATTGGTCGAGAAGGTGCGCCGCGCCTCGCTCCATGCGGCCGCTATCCACGCCCAAAGAACTGAGCCGGGACTTCTCGCTATCCGTGATCTCGAACGCTTCCCCGCCATGGTGGAACGCAAGTTCGTAGGAGCGTTCACCGAGGGCGCCGTCCATGACAATCCCATGGGCTTGGGGAAAAGCGTTCATCGTATCTTGCACGCCTGCGGCAAAGCCCACGGCGTTAAAAGGGTCCTCCGCCACGGGGCGCGACCCTCCCGACTGGCCTGACCCGAAGAAGAGAATCTCCCAGCCCCGCGCCGCGGCATTGTCCAACATGGCCTGGAACATTTTCTCTTTCTTGGGGTCCCGCGGCTCCTGTGGGGGTGGAGCGACACCGAAAGCGGCATAGACTTTGGGGTCGGGGGCGAACGTAGGGAACTTCGCATCGGCATATTGATACCGATAGGACATCTCATACTGGGGGATTCCCGGAAAAAATCGCAGCGGGCCAACGACGATCCCGCGCACTCCACCGTCCTCCCAGGCAGCGAAGGTGCGTTGATAGTCGGCCATCCAATGTTCAATTGGGTTATGGATATACATCCAGGGCACAAGTTTGCTGGCAGGGGCTTCCGCAGCGCGCGTTCCCGCTTCTTGATCCCCAACTCGCGCCTCTGTTAGGGTCGGGGAAATAACCCCAGCCAATGATCTCCCCAAAGTGCCGAGCATGATTCCCGTGACAAAATCCCTGCGCTGAATTCTTCCTTGACGTGTGACCGAGTTCCGCATAATGTCCCTCTCTCCAAGCGTTTCACTAACCTGTTGAAGGAAACCTAAGATCGCGCTAGCTTGTACATGAGGTGTCCCCCTTGTCAAGGCCATTTTGAGGTCCTGTACTTGACAAGAAAGCCTGCCTGTCAGCCACCGGTCTCCGGCGATGCCACGAATCAAGAGGAGGTTCCCATGAAGCGGCGACAATTTCTCGAGAAAGGATTTATCTCCCTCGCCTCGCTGAAGGCACTCGAGCCCAGAGACTTTCTTCAAGCCCGAGAGGCTGAGGGTGCTCCAATTGAAATCCAGAACGATTTCGTCAGGTATGTGATTGGGAACGACGGGCAGAATCTCCATTTCATCGACAAACGAACAGGCGACGATTACTGCGCCCGGAGTCCTATCTCCTACTTTGCCCGGATCAAGAAAGCCGGTCAGGAGTTTAACGCGTCGGCGGTCTCGTATGCTGATGGGCAGCTTGCTGTGCACTTCGGCAAGTCGGAGGTCAGCGCGCTGTTGAAAGTGATAATCGAGAGGCGTTACTTCATCCTGGAAGTCCTCTCCGTCAGTGACGCACAGGTGGAAGAGTTGGCGTTCTTCGATCTACAGTTGACGCTCCGGGGTTCAGTTCAAGATCCATTTGCAGGCTCGGCTTTGGCGCTCAATCTTAAAACAAATGTGACTGAATTACCTCGTGCGAACAGCCGCCTCCGCGCCCTGTGCTATCCACGTTTCGGCTTTGCTGGGGCAAAAGCAGCGATAATCGGGTGTCCACAAGCCCAGCTTCGACAGGTGATGAAGGAGGTGGTGCAAGCGGCTGAGGACTTACCTCACTCTTCGGTCGGGGGTCCATGGGCGATGGATCCCAAAATCAATCGAGGTTCCTATCTTTTCAATTTCGGTAACTTATCAGAGGAAACAGTGGACGGCTGGATCCAGCTTGTCCAGGGGCTGGGGCTAAACCAGATAGATTTTCACGGGGGGAAATCTTTCCGCTTTGGCGATTGCCGGCCTAACCCGGAGACGTACCCACGTGGCCGAGCTAGCCTGAGGGCTGTGATTGATAAGCTCCATAAAGCGGGAATCGCTGCCGGTTTGCACACCTACTCATTTTTCATGGACAAGAGCTGCCCCTGGGTGACACCTATGCCAGATTCCCGCCTGGCGAACGATGCCACTTTTACCTTGGCGACGCCATTGCCGGCGGAATCTGCGACGGTGCCAGTGATCGAGCCCACCAAGGATATGTCCACGATCACAGGTTTTTTTGTGCGCAATAGCGTCACGCTTCAAATCGAGGACGAACTCATAACTTACAGCGGCGTTTCCAAGGAATCTCCCTACGGTTTCACCGGCTGCAAGCGTGCAGCTTACGGTACGCGTGCTGCGGCCCACCGCGCCGGAGCAAAGGTACACCACCTCAAGGAATGCTTCGGACTGTTCGTTCCCGATGGTGATTCAACGTTGCTCGCGGAGGTGGCAGGCAAGACCGCAGAAATGTTCAACGAGTGCGGCTTCGACATGATCTACCTGGATGCCCTTGACGGCGAAGACATTCTGGGGGGCAGTGAGAATGGCTGGCACTACGGCTCCAAATTTGTCTTCGAGATATGGAAGCGGTTAAAGAAGCCGGCAGTCATGGAAATGAGCACGTTCCACCATCACCTTTGGTACGTCCGCTCCCGCTATGAGGCTTGGGACGTACCATCCAGAAGCTACAAGAAATTTATCGACCTCCACTGCGCCGCCAATGAGGATTCATCGCGCATGTTTCTTCCCGGGGAAATGGGGTGGTGGAACTTCCGAGGTTGGACAGGAGTGCAGCAAGAGCCGATGTTCGGGGATGATATCGAATACCTGTGCGGCAAGTGCCTGGGCGCCGGCTCGGGTTTAGCTTTGATGGGGGTCGACCCGGAAAGCACTTCCAAGAAGCCCGTGTCCCAAAGGCTCGGGGCTATTTTAAAGCGCTACGAAAATTTGCGTCAGTCCAACTACTTTCCGGACTCGATCAAAGCGAAGCTGCGAGTGCCTGGCGATGAGTTCACCCTAATTCAGAACTCCACCGGAGCATGGCAGTTTCGGCCCGTCCAATATGCCAAACACAAGGTACAGGGCATCGACAACTGGAGTAACGTCTGGCGAACCAAGAACAAATTCGGGCAGCAGCCACTCCAATTGCGCATCGAAACGTTGATGTCGGCGGGGCCCTATGATGCGCCCGGGAATGTTGCAGTGGCTGATTTCAGTGATTCAAAAGATTTCCATGAACGCGCCTCTGAATCCGGGATCACCGCAGATCTTCACCTTTCGTCGGCCCAAGTGAAAGTTCAGCCGGTCAGCGGATGCTACAGCGCCTTGAACACCCAAGCGAAGCGCGAGGGGACCTGGACGAAGATGGGGAAGGTCTTTTCGCCCCCTTTGGACCTTAGCCGGAATCAAGCGCTTGGGGTCTGGGTGTATGGGGACGGTCAGGGAGAAGTTCTGAATTTTCAATTGAGGAACCCCGAACACATCAGTTTCGGTATTGGTGAGCACTATGTCATGGTCGATTTTACTGGCTGGCGATACTTTGAACTTATTGAGCCGGAGGGAGAACGTTACGCCAATTACTCGTGGCCGTATGGATCCACCTATTCCGTCTATTTCTTTTCCGTGGACTATGGCCACCTCGAATCTCTTAGCGTCTGGTATAACAACTTGCCACCCGGTAAGCAGGTAACCTGCTATCTGAGTCCCATCAAGGCGCTGCCCTTGGTGAAGACCAAACTCAGCAATCCTGCCCTCACGATCAATAACAGGACACTCATTTTCCCAAGCGAAATCGAAAGCGGGTGTTACCTCGAGTTTCATTCGCTCTCCGACTGCAAACTCTACGGCCCTGAGATGGAACTCCTCTCGGAGGTGAAACCCCAGGGAGAAGTGCCCGTCCTCGACGAAGGCGATAATGAGGTGTCGCTCACCTGTGACGCTCCAGCAGGCGTCAGTCCACGTGCCAACGTTACTGTCATCAGCCAAGGCGCGCCCTTACGGGAATGACCATGACGACAAGCGTGAGAAAGTCCGTTGGCGATGTCACGAACGTAAATGCGAGCCAAAAACCTGGCGTGCGGTATAATCGGCCAGCGTCTGCACGGCTAGTCAGGTCAGACGTCAGGAGAAGAAACCGTGAGTGAATCAACCAGACGTAAGTTTCTACGAAATGTCAGCTTGGGGTTGGGGACGGCCAGCATGGCAGGTCCCGCCTCGTTGTTGAGCAAAGCTCGGAGCCTCGCCCCGATCGAGTTGGAGGCTGGGGATTCCCTCCCCGGTATTGAGAACCTTTCTGCCGCCATCGACTTTCGCTACTCGCCGCTCTCGCGGCAGACGGCCTACTGCTTTCCGGACGATCACTACAAGAGTCTGATCGGCGAGCATGGCGATCTGCGCTACGGTCATCCCGGCCAAGGCGCAGGCACCAAATACTTCCCTGAAGTCGTGGAATTCTCCCTCCTCGGCATGGAAGCAAACGAGGTGCGCGGGCAGCGGCTTGAAGCCCCAGGCGTTCCGATCATCCACACCCGGATTGACCGTCCCGAAGCCTTACTGCAACTCACCACTTTTGCCACCCAGCGCGCCGGTGAAGGTCGCGTCGATAACGTGATTCTGGAAGTCGAACCGCGCACCTTACACACATTGCACGCGGTTCCGGTGATGGTTTTGAGCACAAAGCGAGAGATCAAGCTGCAAAAATCCGCTGGAATCACCCTGTTGCGGCTCGATAACGAATCGGGGCCGCCGTTCCTCCTGGCGGATGTGCCACTCTCGCGCCACGAAGATGGAGTCGTCTATCAGTCGTATGTGCTCGAAACGGGCATTGTTGCCGAGGGTAGGCCCTCCCGTTGTTTCTTGCGCTTTCCCCAAGAGGGCCAGGAGATCGACAAATTGAAAGTGGGGCTCGAGACTCCAGACCGCCTGCTGGCGGAGGCTCGACAGTTCTGGCAGAACTGGAAGCCCTTTGAAGGGAAGGTATCCTGGCAACTCCCGGGACGGCACGGCGAGTTCCTTGTCGCCTGCGCACGCAATCTCCAGCAGGCACGCGAGGAGAAAGGAGGAAGGATTACGTTTCAGGTGGGGCCTACGTGTTACCGCGGCCTCTGGGTGGTGGATGGAAATTTCATCCTGGAGGCCGCCCGTTACCTTGGTTACGACAAGGAGGCCCAGGAGGGACTGGAAGCAACCTGGAGGTTTCAGGATGCGGATGGGGGAGTGTTCGCGGGTGGAGGGCGCGAGCATTGGAAGGATACAGGCATCGCCATGTTCACGCTGGCGCGCCAAGCCGAACTCAGCCAGGACTGGGGCTATTTCCGGGAAATGCAACCCAATGTTCTGCGGGCGGTGAAGTTTCTCGTAAGCCTGCGCGATAAAGCCCGGAGCGACGGAAGCATGAACGGCCACTACGGTCTTCTGGCCCCCGGTTTTGGCGACGGTGGGTTAGGGGGCATCCGTTCCGAGTTCACCAACACTCTGTGGGTGCTGGCAGGATTGAAGGCGGTCACCGAAGCGGCGGACCGGCTTGCCCTTCCCGATTTCGGCGGGGCCAAGCAGTTCTATAACGAATTGCGAGCGTCGTTCTTTGCCGCGGCTGGCCAGGAGATGCGTCGCCACCCCCAGGGGTTCGATTATCTGCCCATGCTGGTGAAGGGAGACTCCCTGTGGGCCACTGCGGATGAGTGGGATCGACCCCGACCCCAAATTGCACAATGGGCTCTTTCCCACGCGATCTATCCGGGCCTGGTGTTCGAGAAGGATGATCCGATCGTCAAGGGACATGTCCAGTTGATGCAATCTTGCACCCAGGAAGATATTCCTGCGGAAACCGGCTGGCTTCCACACGGGGGCGTTTGGAATTACAACGCAGGCTTTGTGGCTCATGTCTACCTCTGGGCCGGGATCCCGGATTGGGCACGGTTGACGTTCACGGGCTTTCTGAACCACGCCACACCGCTTTACTGTTGGCGGGAGGAACAACCGATCCGAGGGAGCCTGACCGCGGATTACGTGGGTGACATGCCTCACAACTGGGCCAGCGCCGAATGTATTCTCTACCTGCGTCACATGCTGGCGCTCGAAGACGGCCTGGCACTGCGCTTGTTGGCGGGAGTCGGAGACCTTGAATTGGCTGACGGCGAACCCCTGAGCCTTGCCCAGTCTCCCACACGCTTCGGACGCATCGACATGTACCTCGAGCCGCTCGACCGCCATCAAGGCTGGCGCATGAAGTTCCAGCGAGGCTCCGGGCCCACGCCGGCGAAAGTTCTGATACCCGAAACCCTGGCTTCACGCTTCCGCTTCGCCGAAATTCAAGGCGCGCAAGCCCGCCGGGAGGGAAACACCGTGTCCGTGGCGCCCAGCGCGGCCGCCTGGGAAGCGGTGTGGAGAATCTGAGGCAATAAGCGCGAGGGAATAATTCAGGAAATGGAAGTCAGGAGCCAGGAGTCAGAATGGTGAGGGTTTCAGGTGACAGGTGTCAGGGGGCACGGCCAGCATTCAGCTTTCAGGGGGTCAGCTTTCAGCCTTCCCACGTCGTAAATCCTCACTTCCTTGCTGCCGATTGCGTTGCACTTTCGAAGAGCTGCCCCGAAAGGTCTGGGCACCATACTCGCAGGGGCTGGAGCTCTTCTTCTGACTCCTGGCTCCTGACTTCTGACTCCTGCAATGGGTTACGGCTTTCGGTCGAAGAAAGGACTCTTCCCGGTGATGCTCAAGGGAATTCCAATGGCCTGTTTGACTCCCTCAGCAAACAGCTTCAGGTCGAGGCATGACCTCCCGATGGAAAACATCATTCGGTTATCCACGTGGAAGTTGGCCGCCGTCGCTGCCGCCGAGCAAGCCGCAATGCCCAGGTCCATGGAGTTAAAGGCGCAGACCCCGTCCTTAATTTTCAACTCCTCACAAGTTGGGTTTCCGCAGAAACCGCAATTGAGGTCGGCCGGATTCGATTGAACACCGATCACCACGATGACCGGCGATGCCGCAAGGTTGTTGGCATCCCGTTCAAAGCTCGGACGTTTTTCCGAGCGCGCAATCTCCTTCATTTTGTTGGCCAGAGTCTGCTTGGTGTTCTCGTCGTCAATCGCCACGACCTGGATGTTGTCAATACCGCGCGTCTTGGGAGCCGTTCTGGCTGCGGCCGCCATCAACGTGGCTACGTAATAAGCTGCCTGCTTCTCGAGTTCTGCCGATTCTTTCATATTCTTCTCCTCCGTTCTCTGATCCGCGAGTAAGAACTCTACCATGTCCCAGGCTGCCGCAGAGCGAAGCTCGGCGCTTCGGTTGTTTGAATATCCGTCAAAAGGAAGGGATTCACGCGCGAGAGCGGGCGCCCCATTTCACTGGGGCCCCCGCCCAACCACAAACATCACGCAGACTATTTGCAGCCCGACAGGGACCCTTGGTTCGGGGAGAACTTGAACGACGGCTGCGTGAAGTAGGTGGTGTTGTATGTGTAGCTGGAGCTCACCGTGTAGCACGTGCCGCTTCCGGTGGTTTTGGCGCTGAACATGAGATAATCGTAGCTGTACGAAAGGTTCGAATAGGACAGGTAGGCGGTTACTGGATAGTTGCTGTCGGTATTGATTGCTTCCTTCAGCATGTTGGCGATGGAATACGCATTATCCCACTCGCCGTAGTTGTACGTCTTGGTGTCGCCGTTGATGGTGATGCTTACCGTGCCCGTGTCACTGATTTCCTGACCGTCCCACAGCCTCGACTGTTCGTTGCCAGCCATCAGCCCATCGCCTGTTCCTGGGCAGTGTTGCGAGGCAGCGAGCACGGAGTTGTAGGCGTTCACCCGCCCGCCCCAGATCGTTGTTCCTGTTAGGGCTGTGGTCGCGACGACGCCATTCTTGATATTCGACACCAGCCAATCCGTACCACCAAGACACTCAGAGAGCGTAAGTGCCCCCGTGCCCGCCACGAAAGGAGTAGCCGCGGACGTGCCGCTGAACCAGTTGTAGCCAAAGGCCCCCGTCCACGTTGTGTCCTCATATACGCCGGGCGCTCCAAGGTGCACGCTTTTTGGACCATAGTTCGAGTTGAAACCATCGGTCGGGTTGCATGAGTTGCACGCAAGACGGTCCTCGTTGTCGGTTGCAGCCGTGGAGATGATATTCCCCACGGCGAAGCTGGCCGGGTAGAATGGCGTTGTGTCATTGTCGGTGCCGGAGTTGCCGGCCCCCGCCGCGAACAGCATGTCTGCTGAGTAGACGTTTTCGATTTCGTCGTACCAAGCCTGGGAATAGGCGCCGCCGCCATAACTGTTGTTCAGGACCCTGATGTTCGCCGAGCCGCTTCTGCCCCCAAAGTACCACTTTACTCCCTCCATGTACTGATAGGCGTTGATGATATTGGAGGTCGTGCAGGAGCCGGTCGCGTCGCAGTCTTTGGCCGTGATGATAGTGGTCGTCCAGTTCACGCCGGCTACGCCAATCGCGTTGTTCCCGACGGCGCCCAGTATGCCCGCAATCCCCGTGCCGTGGCCATTATCGTCATTCGGGTCGCAAGCGTTAGTGAGGGTGTTCCAGCCGTGCGTCCCGGTGGCGCAGGTGTGCTGTGTCGATCCCTGCATAAAGGAGTACTGAGCCGGGGCCGACCATACGTTGCCCTGGAGGTCGGCGTGGGTATACTCAATACCGGTGTCGACGAGCCCAATGAGAACGCTCCGAGTGCCCGTCGTGATGCTCCAAGCCGAGGTCGCGCCGATGTCGGCGCCCGGGGTTCCATTTACGCCGTTGATTGACTGCCCTGTATTGTACATACCCCACTCGTCAATGAAATCGGGGTCGTTCGGTATCTTGGCAATACGATAAATCCAGTTGGGCTCGACGTAGGCGACGCTGCTCGCCCCAGTCAACATGCTCATCAGCGTTGTGACGTCGTAGGAAGCAGAATGAAACCGCTTCCATCCTGCGCTGCCCACGTCCTGGGCAACGTCGATATTGGCGCTGACTTGCGCCTGTTGCATATCGGCTGCCACCTTCGCTTGTCCCGCCGCGTCGCTCGCGGCCGCTGGTTCGAACTTGATCAAGACTTCGTTGGCTACGGCATCGTGCCCTTGGTAGGTTTGGGTCGCCGTCTGGGCGGAGGCCGTGGTTAACACTGTGGTGGTCATGAGAAGAGAGAAAAGCACCTTCAGGAAACTAGCTTGAGCGCTGTTCTTGAGGAGACCTCCTTTGGTCAGGGATATTCAGTTCTTTCCGGAAAACCACCTTTAGAGGATGGCTGAGTTTAGCGCTTTATGTTTTTTAATGTCAAGTATAAAATGTTTTTATCAATACTCTGCGTAGCGACCCAGGCAGTGGCGGGCCAGGATGGAAGGTGCGCGATGAAGATACGGCTCGGTTTCTTGCTCCTCACGGCTCTGATGTCTTTCGGGTGCGGATCGAGCGAAACCTGTTTCACACCGAACCCGAACGACTCCTACATCGACCGCGACGCAATTTTCGTAGCTAATACAGGCTCGAACAGCATTTCAGCATTTCAGTTGGCTGGTCCTATGAAGGGACCCGCTGCGGGTGGGGTGTGCGGGACCCCATTTCCTGTTGGCGCCGCGCCCTCCGCGCTGGGCGGAGGACTTCTCTTTCCGGGAGGTTTGCTCGTCGCCAGCCAGTCGCAAAAAACAGTTTCCATGTACTCCGTAGATTTCTTGACGAGCGCGCTCACCGGGCCGGTCTTCACCATCACCACGCGTTACACGCCGCTGGCGGTGGCGGTACTGCAAGGGTTTTTCTACTTGGCGAATGCGGAAGGGGGCATTTCCGCCTATCAGATTATGAATGGAACCGGGGCCACCGAGATCGCGGGTTCGCCATTTGCCTCCGGGTCCGGACCGGTGGCTCTTGTAGGCGGCTTGGAGCCGCCGGTGCTGTACGTGGCCAACTCGCGGTCGAACAATATCTCCGGCTATAGCGTGAACGGGAATACCGGCGCGCTAACACCGTTGAACGGTTCGCCCTACACGGCCGGGCAGGGGCCGGCATCGATCATATTGACTCCCGCTCCGGCTCTTAACATATTGGGCGCCCGCCTGGTGATGGTGGCCAACAAACTCTCGAACAACGTTTCAGTTTTTTCGGTGGCTGGCGATGGAAGCCTGAGTCCCGTCCCCGGGTCGCCCTTTGCGGTGGATGGGGCGCCCTCCTCCGTCGGCGTCACGACAACTGGAATGCCCATGACGTTCGCGTATGTGACCATCCCGGCGTTGAACGAAATCGCGGGTTTCAGCATTGACGCGGCGAGCGGCACGCTGACGCCCCTGGCGGGTTCCCCATTTCCCGCTGGGCAGGGGCCTTCTGCGACGGTTGAATCCGATGGCGGTTATTTCCTCTATGTGGTGAATGCGGGTTCGAGCACCCTCTCGGTTTATTCTATTGACCAGACCAGTTGGGCATTGACCCCTGTCTCCGGCTCGCCCTTCGCGCTCGGGCAGTCCCCCAGCGCGATCTTGTACTGCGACGTCCCCAAATAGCAGATCGGGGCGCCGGAATCCGGGAAGAATGCACTACATAATATTCTTTCAATATTCTGCATAGTGACTTATGTACTGGCGGGCCAGGATGGAAGGTGCGCGATGAGGATACGGCTCGGTTTCTTGCTCCTCACGGCTCTGATGTCTTTCGGGTGCGGATCGAGCGAAACCTGTTTCACACCGAACCCGAACGACGCCTACATCGACCGCGACGCAATTTTCTTAGCTAATACAGGCTCGAACAGCGTTTCAGCATTTCAGTCGGCTGGTCCTGCGATGGGAGCCGGTGGTGTTTGCGGCTCGCCGTTTGCTGTGGGTGGGCCGCCCACGGCGCTGGGCGGAGGTACGCTTGCAGGCAGTCTGTTCGTCGCCAGCCAGGCGCAACGAACAGTTTCCACTTACTCCGTAGATTTCTTGACGAGCGTGCTCACCGGGCTGGTCTTCACCATCAGCACGCGGTACACGCCGGTGGCGGTGGCGGCGCTGGAAGGCTTTTTCTACTTGGGGAACGCGGAAGGGGGCATCTCCGCCTATCAGATTGTGAATGGATCGGGGGCCACCGAGATCGCGGGCTCGCCATTTGCCTCCGGCTCCGGGCCGGTAGCTCTTGTGGGCGGCTTGGCGCCACCGGTGCTGTACGTCGCCAACTCGCAATCCAACAACGTGTCGGCCTACGCCATCCACGAGAACACGGGTGTGCTGACGCCCCTCGCGGGATCGCCCTACGCCGCCGGACAGGGGCCGGCCTCGATCATATTGACCCCCGCCGCAGCCCCTAACATATTGGGCGCCCGCCTGCTGATGGTCGCCAACAAACTCTCGAACAACGTTTCCGTTTTTTCGGTGGCCGGCGATGGAAGCCTGAGTCCCGTCCCCGGGTCGCCTTTTGCCGTAGACGGTGCACCATCCTCGGTGGGCGTCACAACGGATACGATGCCCATGAGGATCGCTTATGTGACCATCCCGGCGTTGAACGAAATCGCGGGTTTCAGCATTGACGCGGCGAGCGGCACACTGACGCCCCTGGCGGGTTCCCCATTTCCAGCGGGGACGGGGCCTTCCGCGGCGGCTGATAACGGTAATTTCCTCTATGTGGTGAATGCGGGTTCGAGTAACCTCTCCGTTTATTCATTTGACCAGACCAGCGGCGCGTTGACCTCCGTCACCGGCTCGCCCTTTGCGCTCGGGCGGTCCCCCGGTCCGCTCTTGTACTTCGAGGTGCCGAAGTAACGGATAGCGGCGCCAGAGTCTGGGTAGAAGGCGTCACGCCTCTCATCACGACGTAGGGCGTGCGTCCCGCTCGCCGTCGCGGGGGCGTCTCGCTCCCCGAACGGCGTGGGCACCCGATCTCCCGATTGGTTTGAGTCGGTCCCCCCGATGTGGTAGAGTGGTAGTTTCCGCAGAAAAGCCCGCATTATGCCGGACTTGAAGCACATCCCGCCCCATTGCGAAATTGACCAGGACAAGCTCGTCGTCAAGCTGGACGAGTTGATTCCTTCGGACACTCGTAATATTGAAGGCGTCGTTTCCAAAACCCTTCGTTTGTTGGAAGAAAACGGATGTTGTCAGGATCTCGGGAATGTCCAGCTTGCCCTGCAAGAAGCGCTCATGAACGCCATCCTCCACGGTAATCGCAACGACCCCGAAAAGTACGTGCGCATGTGCGTGGCTATTGAGGAAGGCGGGGGAATACTCATCGTGGTCAAAGACTCCGGTTCCGGGTTTGACCCGAGTAAGGTTCCGGATCCAACCATGGGAGAGAACATTTACCGCGACGGTGGTCGCGGAGTGTATCTGATCCAACAGCTCATGGACGAGGTTCATTTCAAGTTTGGGGATGGTACGGCTATCATCATGCGCCGTCACCCACCGAATCGGCAACCGTAACACACTCGATCACCTGCCCCACGCCTACCCACCCATCTCCCCGGTCTTCAGTGCCTCCAGAGACAAGTGAACCAGCAAGATTGCGCCTCGCTAGAGAGAGGCCTCAAATTATCCTTGAGCAAGGCCTGGGCCACTTTTCCGCAATTACACCGGATACGGCCAAACAACTCGAATACCAGAAGTTATGAATACCGGGTACGAGCCGGCGCCAGGTGACGCGGGACCCAATTCAATCGTCATACATGAATTCGTATATCCCGCACGCGAAATCGAGCAGAAGGGGCATGCATAAAGTGCTGGAGGGGAACCAAGCTTTTGAGCTTTTTTGCGCGAGTGCAGGAGAGACCAGAAAAGGAGATTCGCTTACGTAAGCCGTTACCGGCTCTTCTGGGCTGCCTTGATGGCAGCCCTCTTGGGCCTGGCCTTGCCTAGAAGTCGCGGAGAAGTTCGCGGCCAGCCTGGGAGCCATGGTTGTGGAAGGACCGACCGGCATGGAGTGCGAGATTGATTCATTTCAGTTGGCCAATGAACAGCGGCAATGGATTTGGGAGCATCGTGAGGTGCTGACGGGTCAGATCGCCGAAGTGAGAGCTTTGACGGTCAACGAGAGCGGAGCAATCCGCGTGTTCGTGCAATTTCACCCGTCCGAATCCGAGCAGGGACTTCTGTACAGCGAAAGCCTAGCTGGGTCGACGGATCCGGACGAGAGCCGGCAGATGATGTTCCGGCTGAAGAGCTCAGCAGGATGGAAGAGGTGATCTCCCGCAATCCTGCCATTACCTGTGTTTCACCGAATCCGCTTGCCGCCCGAGCGCAATGTAGAAGGATGCGCTCGTTCAAGGTCATTTGTCTTGGCCGGGCGCGCGATACTTGGAGGGCAACGCCAGCGCCTGATCAACCTCTTCGACGGTCAAGAGCGGCGTGGTTCTGATGTTGACCAGTCCCGCTGATCCTACAGTCAAGGAGAGTGCTGCGATGGCGATGTTATCCGGCGCCTCCACGATCAGCAAGACATCGTCGCAGCCAAAAGTGAAGTAGAAGCTCTCCACTTTGCCTTTGAGGTTTTTCATAGCTGCTTGAACGGCAGCCTTGCGGCCAGAAGCCTTGTCTTTCGCCAGCCCCTTGAGTCCTTCAGGCGTGTAGCTTCCCTGGATCAGATACTTCGGCATTGTTTTGTCCTTTCGCTGAGGCAATCTAAAAGTCTAACCAGAATTTCTGTTTTCGGTTTTCGCCCTGCTAATAACCTACAACCGAGCGCCTCTGGATGCAAGGTCCAGCCGAGCTTTGGTGCTGAACACGGGGGGTGTGGATATTCTTAGAATCCCCGAAGGGGATTGATAAAGTAGCCGGGGGCAACGCCCCCGGAAACGGGCGTACCCACCAGGCCCGACCCCGAAAGGGGTCGAATGCGATGTCGAGAGCGTACATGGGACCTCTAGCAGGTCTATACGACCCCTTCAGGGTCGGTCAGTTTCCGGGTCAGTCTTCCGGGGGCGTTGCCCCCGGCTAGTATATGGTGCCCTTGCAGGGCATAGCTGACGGTTCGCGCGGAGGAGACCACGTACTTCGAATGCAAGGAGAAGAGGAAGAAGACTTCCTCCATCTGAGCGCTGAGTCTAGAGAAGAAAGCAAACCATCGGCGAAGTGGTGGAATGGGCAAGTGGAGGCGTCTTCAAATACGGCGACGTTGGCCTCATGACCGAGGCTGATGCCCCGAAGCTGCGAGCGGCCACTGAACTGATGGCTTCGGGCCCCCTCGGCACAACTCACTAACCAAAAGCGTTTTTCTTCCCCGCGTCGACCTGCCTTCTAACCCCTGCGTCAAATCCGTGCAGTCACTTCTTTGCTTGTCACTCGTCAATTGTCCCTGGTCACTGTTTCCTTAGCTGGAGCGGCTCCAATGGAAGCGGTTGGGAGTAGAATGGCTGGTGGCCAGGAGGCCAAAATCCTGGTCCAATTGACCTTATTGGGGAGACAGTATGTTCTTTACGAAATCGCAACTGATCGCGCGCCGCGACTTTCTGAAGGGAACGGCGCTAACCACCGCAAGCTTGATTGGTCCCGCAATCGGGGTTGCCCCGGGCGTTTCGGCGGAACAAGGCGGGAAGCGTGCGGATTGTCTGGAATCGGTCTACCGCCAACTCCACATTGACGCCCATTTGGCGGCGTGCGAACACCCGTATGAAGGCTTTGATGCCGGCGCTGCGGCGCAAACGATCTTTGATGCCGGATTCCAGATGGTGTGCTATTTCGGGGTGTGTGTCGGCGGCTATTCATATTACCCCAGCAGAATTGGCGTCGTTCATCCGGGCCTCACGCGCGACTTCACCGGCGAGATGACGGCTGCCCTGAAGAAGCATGGCATTTGCACCATAGTGTACATGAGAGCGGGATGGGACCGCCACTACGGGAAGACGAACCCGGAATGGATTGCGAGCCACGATCCCGCCAGGCAGACCGGCGCCGCGACCAGTGACGGGGCGGAGATGTGCTTAAACTCCCCATGGGTGGACCGCGTCCAAATTCCACAGATGAAGGAGGTGGTCTCGCGGTATGACGTGGATGGGCTCTTCATCGATTTGGCCGTGCATCAGTTCATCACCGCGAACTGCTACTGCAAGTACTGCCGCGATTCGTTCGGGCGCGAAGTGGGCGGCGCCATTCCGGTTTCCGATGGCGATGCCAAGGCTTTCGCTTACCGCAAATGGGTGAACCGCCGCCTGGAGGCCTATATCGAGAAGGTGCATCGGGCGCTCGATGATCAGAAGCCCGGTGTCATCATCGTCCACAACTGGGCATGGATGACAAGATGCCCGCTAAACCCGCCAGCCCATGTCAGACACATCAACTGGGACACCCCGACGCCGAACATGAGTGTTTACGCGCTCGACTTCTCGTTCGAGGCACGCTATCTCTCGACCTTGGGTGATCGGTCATGGGCCTTCCACAACACGCGCGGCAACTCGTGGGGCGACTACGCGCTGCGCGAGGAGGCGGCGTTCATGCAGGAGGTCGCCACTGAGCTAGCCGCCGGCGGGCGTTCCCTTCTAAGCGACGATGCCTACCCGTCCGGCAATCCAGAGCCCGCCGTCTACGAGCGCTACGGACGCGTCAACGAGAGGACCCTGAAGCTCGAACCCTTCCTGCGGGGATGCCGGCCGGTCAAGGACGTAGCGGTGCTGCATTCGGCCGACACGATCTTTTCGAAGACGCCGATGAAGCTATCCCCTGAATGGAAAGCGGGACCGGCCTACTACCCGGTGAGTGGCGCTCACAAGGTCCTCATCGAGGGGCATGTGGAGATGAACATCCTGAACAGCCAGGTGCTGGCGGACGCGCTCGGCCAGTATCGATCTCTGATTCTGCCGGACCAACGGATCCTGAGCGACAGGGAGTGTGACGCGGTCAGAGGATTCGTGCGCGATGGCGGTTCCCTGCTGGCGACTTGTGCGACCGGAACGAGAAACGCGAGCGACGGCGCAATGGCGGACTTTGCCCTGGCCGATGTCTTGGGAGTCCGGTATCGCGGCCTTTCGGCGGGCAAGCGCTCGTTTCTTCGTCTGCCATTCAGGATCGAATCCTTCGGCGTCCCCCGGATGGACGTGCAGGTCAACGGGGAGTATGCACGCGTCGAGGCCACAACCGCAAAAGCGCTGTTGGAGTTGGTGCCGGCGGAAGTCTCCAAACAGGCCCCGGCGTCAGCTCCCCAGGGCCCAGGGGTCACACTGAATCAATACGGGAAGGGGCAGGCGCTCTACTGTGCCGCGCCGCTCTTTTCCTCTTACTACGCCGAGGGGCCGGCCATGCTGCGAAGGCTGGCGCTGTGGATGCTGAGCGTCGTGCACCCCGAGGGGCGGCGGACCATCGTCCTGGAAAGCACGCCTCCGAATGTCGAAGTCTTCTATAGCGAGCGGGGGAAGGATCGGTTTGTGCACCTGGTGAACTACTCGGGCGACAAACGCGAAACCGAACCATCTCAGTCGCAGGAATGTGTCCGCGTACACGGGATCCGCGTGCGCGCGAACGTTCCAACCAGGCCGAAGCGGGTTGTATCAGTTCCGGAGTACGAGAGTATCCCTTGTGAGTGGCACGACGGCTGGATCAGGTTCGCCGCGCATCCCTTGGGTATCCACGCCGCGTATATGATCGAGGGCTGACTGGTCCAGGGTGGCTCATTTGGCCAGCCATTTCTTCAAGAATCGGATGCCCGGCTCGACACGGATTTCGTGGCCGCCATTGTGCAGATTGATGTCGAGGAGCTCGGGCATGTTCAGTTTGCAGTAGCGCTCTCGGGCCGCATCGAACTCCTCGATCACCTGCGGCCACAAGGCGGTGTCGTCAGCTTTGCCCGTCTGGATGAACAAGGGACGCGGGCGGATCAAACTGGCCACGTCGCTGTCACTGAACTCGGCGAGCCATCCTCGAAAGAAGGCGTGCCTCCTCGTTGGTCTCCAGAAAGCAACTGTAGCACTTGTCGGGGATGACCATTTTGTTGCGCCGGTGGAGTTGGAGTCGCCCGGGACGAAAGAAATGAGACACGGAGCATCGCGGGAACGGATCGGGCAAGCCACCCACCGACGGGGCCGGCTCGCCTCCTGCCAACAACAATGGTAACGGGTCGGCTGCAAGTTTGGGATTCAATCAGCTTCGCAACGAGGTCCTGACAGCAGCACGACGCGTTGCCGCAACCAAGAAGCAAGCCATCGGCGAATTGGTGGAATGGGCAAGTGGTGGCGTTTTCAAGTACGGCGACGTCGGCCGCATGACGGAGGGCGATGTGCCCAAACTGCGGGCGGCCACTGAACTCATCGCGTCCGCCCTCCACGCCACATCCCGCTGACGGAAAGCTTCCTTCCTCCGCACGCCAACCTTCCTTCTTACCTCCGCCCTTATTACCACCCCACGCTGGAGTGCCGGCATGTGACTCCATTGGTGTCGGCGCTCCAACCCTCATCCATGCTCTGCCCTCGTGGTACTTCCGGGTACGCCACCAGAACCGTCCAGACCGAATCGATCAGTAAATACTGGGCGACAAGGCGGGATCTACGCGTCGCGGGGCAAACGCCGGCAGCCAACGGCGGAGGCTGCCTTGGGCTTGTCATCCACCGTCGCGAGCGGCAGGCCCGGCGCAAGGCGAGTTCCAGATACGCTGCGTCATGGGCCGAAGGGCGTTGCGCGAGCGCCAAACTTAGCATTTCACCCGAAGCCCGGTCGTTGGTCTCGTTGCCGCAAGCAGCCCAATGTGGCCGAGACGGCGGCAGCGTGCTCGCTCGTCCGCTGCGCCTTCGGAATTTTGAAACAACGAGGACCTTTCCAGGTTGAAATCCGGTGCCGAGGGTCCAGCGGGCTAGAGCCGTAAGCCTGAGTTGGCACTAGGGACACCAAGGCCGCGGTCTGATAAGGAACGGCTCCCGAACAACAACACCAAGCGTCCGGCGCACACTTGGCGTATACTCCGAGAATGGATGAAGGTGCTTTCTTACTGGCTGACTGCCTAGGGTTTCGCGGTATCTGGAAGAGGGTCGATCCCCAGCAATTGATTAACAAGCTGCTGTCCATGGAAGCTGAGGTTGCTGCGGCCGTCGTGCCGAAATATGCCGCAACCAACCTTAGCTTTGGCCCTGTTCGCTTCCACCACCGCCTTTTGTCCGATACGGTAGCCCTGAGTGCGCAGTACGAGTCCAATCCGGAGGAAGTTCCCAATGAAGTACAGGTGAACCTCCTAGTTTCCATGGCGTGCGAATCGGCGTCTGTTTTGGCAAGATTGTTCATGGATGAGGAGATGCCGAATAACATCAAGCGGACGCGCTGTCTGTGTCGATTGGAACACCTGTTTGGTCAATGGTGCGCATCTTGCTTTACCTTCCCCCTTAATAGTCGTCTCGCGAAAGGAGCACGCACATGATTCGCTCTAGGGAGGAGTTTGCATCGGCGTTCCATGTCGCGCGCTGTGTCTCGACTCCGCTCGTGGCGGTACGGATTGCCGACCCAGCAAGCACAACGCATTTCATCATCGAGACTGTCAAGCAAGGCGGGGGAGCTTCCACCCCTGCTCGGGTGGGATGCGGTCCCCGGCCTCTATGCGACCGGCCGAGACAGCGGCGAGGAACTGGCGCGGGTGCTGGGCAAACGTCAGGCTGCGACGATCGGGCCGGTCGGCAGTGCTGGGGACGTTCTTTTTTGACCTGCCCACGGACGAGGAGCGGGAGACGATCTGGGGAATCTATCTCAAGAAGCACGGCGTGTCGGGAGGACAGCCGAACGATAAAGGCTGGACCGGATTAAGAGTTTAATCCTGTATTAGTGAGGAAAACCATCTTGACGGGCGAGCAACTCAAGGGCGCGGCGCCAGCACGGGAAAGAATGGGAAGAGCCTGCGAATCTGTTCCTCGCTGGGCTGAGCTCCGTATTCCGTGATTTCGAAGGCCTCTGCGTACTGGATTTTGGCTGCTTGCGCGCCATACCTCTTCTCCAGCGGCTCCCGCCATTCGCCTTTCACATTTTTGGTTTCCGACGACATCCAGGTCAGCAGCCGCTTCTTTCGCTCCGCGGGATCCTTCGGCACCTGCTCCAACCGCCCCATAGTCCACGGCAGCCACTCGTAGAACTGCGACACATGAGCGTCCAGCATATCGATCTTCTTCTCTATAACGTCGTCGATGGATACCACAATATCCGGACGAAAGGGCTGCGGCCGTTTAAACCGGTCACTGAAGTAGAGGAAAACAGGATTCTTCGTCAGCGGCGGCGTATCCGCCACCAAACTCGGCACGATCACCATGTAGGACGCATCCTGCACCAACACTCCCGTGTACCGATGATCCGGATGATAGTCATTGGGGCGGGGGGCGATGACGATGTCCGCCTTCCACTGGCGAATCTCGCGGATGACTTGTTCGCGAACTTCCAGGGTAGGCATCAGTTGCCCGTCATGGTTATCGAGCACTTCGTATTCAATGCCGATGCGTCGCCCTGCTTCCTGCGCTTCGGCACGGCGGCGCTGGGCGAGTTCTTCTCCGTGCTGCGACTGATGCCCAGCGTCGCCGTTGGTTAGCGACACGAACTTCACCTTGTGGCCGAGGGCAGCATACTTGGCGGCAAGCCCTCCTGCATCCAGGTCGCAGTCGTCGGGATGTGCGCCGAAGGCGATGACGCGCACGGGCTGATTTTGCGCTTGTGTCGGCAAGGCAGAGAACCACAGCGTAGCCAGAACGCACGCGAGCCAGATCGAGCAAGGACAAGAGAGCGCAGAAAACGGTCCCTTCTGTGACTTCAACATTAGCATCCACCTCGGGACAAATCATATAACGAACACATGTGGACCCTGATTGAGCTTCTAAAGCGCTCCGCTGATACTCACAGCGAGGAGGCCAGAGGCGACCTTTTAATCAGGATTTCCATTTCGGCGTCCTGTTCCACAGGAGTATACACGCACAGGCTCTCCCGCGACCAAAATTGTGCACTCCAGACGCCAGCGCGCCATCAGGCAGCCACGTGTGCGCCTTCGGGATGGATCGACCGGAATGACCCGTCAACTCCTACAAGTCCCCTGGGGAAATCGCCGACCCCAAAGAACAAGGGTCTCAGCCAGCCAACGGCATTCAAACGTTCCAACAGTCTATGCACTCGCAATCAAGGGAAGGACCCACTGTTAAAAAAGGAGTTCAGCTATTCCAGCAGGCTATGGCTTCGCCATCAAGGGAAGTGTCCACGGGCGAAGCTGCTTGGCCCTAGCCTGGATTTCCCACCACGTCAGGGAAGGGCGGGGCTTTAGCCCCGCCGTTTTAGGACGTTCCCAAGTATCCTTCTGGCTCGCCGCCCCCGCAGCTTGCGGCCGCAAGCTGCGAGGGCGGCGAGCCAGGGCGCTCCACAAAAGCCCGTTTCTCGGCGGGGCTAAAGCCCCGCCCTTCCTGTGGGCCGATGAAGAAAGTTCGCGTGGTGAGAAATCCGGGCTAGGTCTGCTGGAAATGTGACCCCGTCCCTGAATTCTGTAGAGCGACACGGAAGAGTCCAGTCCCACTCTCCGATGCTTGGACCGGACGAGTCCTTCTGGCACTGGATCCCTCAGCGAATCGTAAATCCATAAATCCAACCAAATATATTCTGCTTTTGCGTGGGAAGAGTACGGGAATCTCTAAAGGGATTTCCACCGTTCCCACCGCGCCGACGACGACGGGCAAGACCGGAGCCGTTAACCATCTCCCCACAAAGGGAGAAATGGAGAAGTCTGTAAGAAAGAGCTAGAGCAGGAAAAAATTGGATTGACGCGGCATCGCCACTTCAGAGATGGCTACCCGCTATTTCGGGTCGGCGGCGCGCAACCGCTTCGCTAGCGCCTGCAGGAGCTTCCATCCGATGGCGCCGTTCCCCTCGACCAGCGGGCGGAACTCCCAGAACGTGAGCCCGTAGCAAGATAGGTCGGTCGCAGCGGTCACCGTGGCCGAGCGGGGGCCGCCGTCGATCAGGGCGATCTCGCCGAAGTAGTCGCCCGGGCCGAGGGTGGCGAGGTGGACGCCTTTGCTCGAGACCGTGGCCTCCCCGGAGTCGATGAGGAAGAAGGCGGCGCCTCCGGAACCCTCCATGATGACGGTCTCGCCCTTCGCGAAGTGGCGCTCCTTAAGCAGGCGGGCGATTTGCTCGGCCTGCCTCCGGTCCATATCGGCGAAGAGCCCGGCGCGCTGGAGGGCGGCCACGGGGTCGCGCGGGGGCGGGCCGGGTGGTGGCACCTCGCTGTGCGCCTTCCCGGTGGTGATGGCGCGGCACTGGAGGATGTAGAGCGTCCCATCCTGGTACGCCCATTCGATGTCGCGCCGCGGGCCGTAGGCCTTCTCGCACTGCAGGGCGAGCTCGCCCAAGGCCTGGAGCTGGGCGTCGTCGAGGCAGAGCTGGTTCACCTGCGCGGGTGGCACTGGCTGCTCGAAGGTGCCCCCATTCGGGAGCGGGCGGATCGCGATGCGCTTGTGCCCGGCCTTACGCTCCAGCACTTGGCCGGAGCGGTCCAGACGGAAGTGGTCCGGGACGACGAGGCCGGCGACCACGGCTTCACCGAGGCCCCAACTCGCTTCGATCAGGCGCTCATCGGCGCCGGTGACCGGGTTCTCGGTGAACATGACCCCGGCGGCGGTGGGGTTGAGGAGCGTCTGGACGACGACGCCGACGCTCGGCCGGGTGAACAGGCCGACACGCTGGCGGTAGGTGATGGCCGAGTCCGAGTTCGCAGACCACCAGACTTCGCGGACAGCGCTGGGGACATCGGCTGCCGAATGGATGTTGAGCAGGGTGATGTGTTGGCCGGCGAAGCTCGCCGACGCTCCGTCTTCGTCGACCGCGGACGACCGGACGGCGAAAGGGGTCGGCACGGCGGCGATGGCCTTCACCACCTTTTCAATGGCTTTGTCCTCCCCCGAGGCGACGGCCTCGACCAAGTCGCCCGAGAGCGCCACGCCGGGCGGGACCGGGAGGCCGTGGCGCACGGCGTCGCCGAGCCCCACGGCCTTCGACCCGTAAAGCGATATCTCGCGCGCCTTTGCGAAGGGGACGACCTTTTTCATCCGAGCACCGTGACTTCACCGGCATCCCCGTCCACACGCACCCGCGCGCCGTCAGCGATGCGTTCAGTCGCCTCGCGCGTGCCTACCACACCCGGAATCCCGTACTCGCGGGCGACGATTGCCGAGTGGGAAAGCAGGCCGCCGCTGTCCGTCACGATCGCCCCGAGCAGGGGCAGAAGGATGTTGAATGCTTCGGTCGTCGATTCGGTGACGAGCACGTCGCCCTTGGCGATCCGGCCGAATTCGGAGGGATGGGAGACGCGGCGTGCCGGCCCTTCGTAGACGCCCCGGCTCGCCGCCAGCCCGCGCAGCATGTGCTCCTCGTGCGCCGCCTCGGAACTGCCGAACAGTGCCTTTAGCGCGATACCGGTCGCGCGCATCATGCGAGCGGCCGAGGGCGGCAACCCGGACAGGTCCGGGGGCGGCGGAGGCGGGCCCAGCACCGGCGGGGCTTCTTTGGAACTGTGCGACGCTCGGTACTCGAACCGCTCCGCCAGATCGTCCGCGGAGGGTCCGTCCGCGCCGGACAACAGCGAGCGCATCTCATCGAGGCCGGCATCGACGAAATGTGCAGCGTCGTGGATTCGCCCCTTGCGAGCGAGTCGGCGGCCGCCCGCGAGCACGGCCCGCCGCATCAGCCCAGAGGCCCAGATGTCACTGAACACCCCGCGCTCGTCGCGGATTGGGTAGGTAAGCCGAGCCTCCTCGAGCAGCTCGTCGAACTCGGCCCGACGCTGCTCGGGCACCTTCCCGCGCACGTCGGCGATCCGGCCTTCGACGTCCGAGGCACCGGCGCCCGTCCCTGCAACCGCGGCACGAATGGCGCGGCGCAGCGCGTCCGGCAACTCGAGCGCGAAGGGGTTAGAGATATCGAAGCCGTCGAGGAGCCGGTACCCGACGAGGTCGAGATACGCGGACACGGCTGCGCCGGTACCACGATCGAGCGAGCGCAGCGCTTCGAGCACGCTACCAGCATCGTCCTCCGATTCGAGCTGCTTCTGCGCGCGAGGATCCTGCCGGATCGCAGTGATCATCTGCTCGAGCTGTGCGGAGGCGCCGGCCGATACGGGCGCCGCGCCGCGCATCAGGCCGAGCAGTTCGGCCGGCGGGAGGCTGGTCCAGTCCCCGACGTGCGCGAGGAAGTCTCCCGTCGGGACGATCGCCGCAGCGGTGAAGCGCATGTGCTGATAGAGCATATTCGCGTGATGATCGCGGCAACGTGTCAGATACGCGACGAGGACATCGTCGGAGAGCCCGTCGGGGTCAACCGACTGCAACTCCCGGTGAGCCTTCATCGAGGCAGGCTTGACCGTCTCATTCCAGTCGCTCAACTGGTCCCGCCAGTACTTCCTCCGGAAGACCTCCTCCGCACGCTGGAAGCGCTGAGGGAGCTCATCTTTCGCAACCATCCTGACGACCTTGTACGCGAAGCCGTTCACGTAGGCCATTTCGAGCATGTCGATCAACATGCCGTAGGAGCGGGCGAACTCGCTGGTTCCGCGCTTGAAGGATTCGGGATGAACCTCGGTCCAGTATCGCGTCGCCGGGCGCGGAAAGTGAACTGGGTCGAGCTCCCAGAAGCCGGGCCCCGGGGCCTCAAAGTGAAGCTCGGTTACTCTGCCTGTGTGAGTCAATGGACCCCCTTTCGCGGCCGTTTCTCAGCACTCGGCCGGAACAGTTTTAGCCGAGAGTTGCGTTTTGGCTCCCGGTTTCTGGCAATTTTATCTTAGGCCGCCAACGTTTGATCTTCTGGAGCAGAGCTCTTTGGAACTCTTTCTCCGGAAGCCAACTTTTGGCTCGGCCGCGCGCCAATCCCGCTTGGCCGGAAAAACTCAAATCCGGGAAGCTACTCTTTTCAGTGACTTCCTAAAGAATATAAATGCTAACGGCGCCCCGATGGACAAAACGATCAATCCACCTTAATAGCCTTTTTATAGTATGCTATTTCCAGGTTGTCAAGCGTTGTTTCATGCCTTGTCGTCTCATTCCTTTTTGCTAGAATGTTTAGTTAACTGATGGGTTACGCCGGGGGGCCGCCTGGCGTGAGCCTGATACGGTAACCGAAAGTCAATGTCAGCGTTTCTGCGTGGGCTTTTCTCCTGCCCGATCCCCCAGCAGCAACCGCACGTCGCCAATATGGAGGAGGCACGCCGCCACCGTCGCCGTACTCGAAATATCAACCCGTCACTGCTTTCGACCGGAGCGATATGGGAAGAGTCCAGTCCCGCACTCCGATTCTTGCCCCGGATCAAGCCCTCCTGGAACTGGGTCCCTCGGCGAATCGGGACTCTCCGGAGAGGCAAAACTGACCCTTGCATGGCCCGTGGAAGTACGCCGCACTGAAAACTCGACTGGACAATTGCATTCAGTGGCGGTCAAGTGTATGTTACTGATTCGACGGGAAGTCAATAATGGAAATTCCGGGTAATTCCTCAAAGGGCAAGAAAAGTATATGAGGGCTGTCCAATAATTCGTAGCGCCTCTGTGGCCAGTCAAGATCTGGTGAAGGGCAAATGCCAGGGAATGACGGTCTCGTGGTAACAAACGAATTGGGCAAGACGGCACCGGGCAGAGGGGGGGACGCTTGTGGCAAGAGAAGACTTTCAAATCGCGCGATCGGGCGAACGGACCAATGCTGCCGGCAAGCCGGTAAGCAACATGGCCCTACTGTCGATTCCCGACAGCGAATACCTCGCAATCCGTTCTCACCTGGAATTTCTAAGCATGCCTCACCATCTTAGCCTTTACGAACCGAACGATCCACTCGAGTTTGTGTATTTCCCGAATGGAGGTATGGTGTCGCTTGTAATTCCGACGGAAGATGGAAGGACTGTTGAAGTAGGTGAAGTGGGGAAGGAAGGGATTGCGGGGATACCGGCGGCGGTTGGCATGAAAAGGAGCCAAGTGCGTGAGGTCGTACAAATCGCAGGAAATGGGTTCAGGATAAGGGTTGGCGCATGGCAAAGTGTCTTGCGCTCAATTCCACAGACTCAAATGATTCTGACTCGCTACGCAGTAGTTCAGGGGTTGCAAATCGCACAAACGGCCGCGTGTAATCGGCTCCATAATATCGAACAGCGGTTCGCGCGCTGGCTGCTCATCACTCAGGACAGAGTGGATTCCGAGAGGTTCGCCATCACCCACGATTTCCTTGCGATGATGCTAGGGACGGACCGGCCCACAGTAAGCTTGGCAGCCGGTATTTTGCAGAAAAAGCAGGTTATCATGCACACCCGTGGTGCAGTGCAGATTCTGAGCCGCGCGAAGCTCGAAAACTGCGCCTGCGAGTGTTACGGAGCTATCCAACTGGACAGATATGGAGAGGGACCCTTGCGTCTAGGAAAGACTTTCGAGCCGCGCACCCGCCGCGCGGACAGATGAATGCTGCCGGAAAGCCGGTAATCAACAAGATCAGATTTCCGACAGCGAATACTGCGTAATCCGCCCTCAGCTAGAATTTCCTAACTTGCCACACCAATGCACCCTTCACGAATCCGAGTGAAAAACTAGAGTTTGCCTATTTTCCGAATGCAGCTTTGGTGTTTTTTGTGGTCGCCAAAGGAGATGGAAAAACTCCTGAAGCACACCTCAAATGATACTCCAAGTCAGTGTTCGATGGCCTACAGACAGAAACCTTTTCCGATGGCTATCATTTCCGTACGGGAGAGGGAAGGAGAGGAAGGAAGCATCACGACGCGTGACGGGTAACCCGCTCCCGTCGGGACAGGGTGGCGGAATGGTAGATGCCGGGAATGCGTTTTGATAGCCGCAACTCCCAAAGGAACGCGAAAGCGACTTTACTCTCGTAAGCGCGAAAGGTAGTATCGGCTCTCAAAGAACTTCCTCCCCCTCGGCCCGTGGATGACCAAGGTTCAGGACTGAAAATCCAAGTTGATACGTTTGCGCGCAATTTCTCCATGCGCCTCAAGCCGAATCGTGTCGCAAAGTTTATTCAGGCCCTTCAGGACGGACGTGGCCGGAAAACTGATTACTTTTGATACCACGGGCTCGCCTTCAAAGGCGATGGAGGATGCTGTGGCGCGCAAGAAAAACCAGCCTGCGGTTGTTACGGAAAAGCAGAAAAGCCAATCGGTCGATTGGGAAGCCCTCCTCGCTGGATTCGGCGGCGGGAAAACCTTTATCGAATACGCCGCGAACCGCAATATCTTCTGGCAAGGAGATCCTGCGGATTCCGTGTTCTACCTTCGAAAAGGCAAGGTCAAGATCGCGGTTACATCCGACCAAGGCAAAGAGGCGATCGTCGCCATTCTGGACGCCGGGGAGTTCTTCGGCGAAGGATGCCTCGCCGGTCAGCCGTTGCGCATCGCCTCGGCTACTGCGATGACCGATTGCTCCCTTGCCAGGATTGAGAAGGCGCTGATGACGCGCATGCTCCACGAAGGGCACGACGTCTCGGAATTGTTCGTCCGGCATCTGCTTTTACGCAACATTCGATTCGAAGGGGATCTCGTCGATCAGCTCTTTAACTCCAGCGAGAAGCGCTTGGCCCGGATTCTCTTACTGCTGGCGCATTTTGGCAAGGAAAGCAGAACCGAAACTGTCCATCCCGGAATCAATCAGGAATACCTGGCCCAAATGGTCGGCACCACCCGGTCACGGGTCAGTCATTTCATGAACAAGTTCCGGGCATTGGGCTTTATTGATTACGCGGGCAACGGTGCGTTGACAGTTAACAGTGGCCTCTTGAGCGTGGTCCTGAGCGACTAGTGGTGCTCCAGCCTAATGAGACGTAAGGCCCCCGCTGCGGCGTCGTGTCCAGCCCCACCTATGAGACTCCTAATCAAGGTCGACGTGCTCATGGTGCGCAAATAGCACGCGTACACCTTCTCTAATGCTTTTGAGCCGCACATCAACAGGTTAACATGCGAAAAGTTGACACCGTCTTACCTGCTGCGCCGGTGACCAGCGCGGTCTGGCCGGGCCGCACCTTAACGACCCGATGAATCATTTGCCACGCCGTCACGTAGTTCAGGATCACGGCGGCCGCATCGCAATCGGAGACCCCGTCTGGGATCGGAAGGAAGTGTTCGGCCTCACGCATGAGAAGTTCTGCAAAGCCGCCATAAACTGTGAGCGCGGCCACGCGCTGGCCCAACTCGAAGCCGGTGACACCAGCGCCCATCGCGTCTACCACGCCGGCGACCTCATAGCCAGGCACGAAGGGCATCTTCGGCGCGAACATATAGCTGCCTGCCAACATGATCAAATCGGTCGCGCCCACGCCGGCCGCCCGCACACGCACGCGCAGTTGCCCTGGACCGGGATGCTCAACCGGCAACTCGACGACCTGGAGAACTTCCGGCCCGCCCTTCTTCGTCAACATCACTGCACGATATGTCGCCGCCACGCACATCCTCTTCTACCTCTGCCCGCAAACCCGAGTCTCAAATCGCTTGCAAATATGATGCTCCGCGAAACCCAGGGCTTCCACTTTGAAGTCCCCACGCATCCATTAAAGCATTTTCGGAGGGGTCGAGTCCGCTCAAGATTGCTCAATCTTGGGTGGCGACTCTGAGGTTGGCGCCATCTGGGCAGCCGTCATCGAGCAGAACCCATTTACCGTGGAAGCTCCGGCATTTGATCCGCTCACCGCCAGCCTGGGTGAGGACGCCGAGTGTTTCCGTGGGACTATCACTATCGCCGGCCGCAAATCAATCCGCCACCTGGTGGCGATCTCGGATGAACTGGCCAAAACACGTCCAGGAGCAGATCCGGGAGGCAGGCGAACCATCCTGTGTGATAACGATCAGACGTTTGTGCAGTATAGCATCGCGCAACGGTTTGGGTTGCCGGTGGTGCCGGAGTGGACCGGCTGGCTCAACGGGGAACTCAACCGCCGTGGAGCGATCAAACCGCTCATCGGCCTGGGATGCGCTCCAGTGCTGGTCAGCGGCACGAAGAAGTTATTCCTGAAATGGATTCGAATCGCCCTGCGCCAGAAGCGGATTGAGGTGCCCGACTGCAATGGGTCGGTCCGGTGAAGCTTGGCCCACAGTTTCTTTCGAGGCCGCGAGGCAGACCTGGAAGAGGAGAGCAGCCAGGAGATAAGCGACGAGGCTTCCGCCATGAGGGCGGTGGAGGCACCGTTATGCGAATCATCTTAAAGGTCTCAAGCAGCCCGAGACGCGAGTGTCCTATCGGGATATGAGGACGTGGGGAAAATGAATGTTCAGCTTATAGCAAATGAAGAGAACCAGGATCGCGCCCAGTGTGGAAAAAATGAGGCCGGCGGGATGATATCGGCTGTTTGTCGGGCGCCAAAGCATGTGGGTAACGGCGCCGCCAATGATCGATCCGATGATCCCGAGCACGATCGTCCAGAAGATCGTCATGTGCGTGTGCATCACCGATTTTGCGATAACCCCCGAGATTAGCCCAATGAGAATATACCAGATTAAGTGAAACATACTTTTTCCTCCATCGTCTGCCTTCAGAACGTCGTCGAGTATAACCCAGGGTTTGGCAATCAACCAGACGCCACATTACATCTAATTCACTTCGATCGCAAACCCAACTCCCGGAAGACCCGAATACAAGGAAGTTTTCCCCAACCAAGATCGAACCGAAAGGAGGAGACTTTGCCTCTACCGGAGACAATCTCGGATTAGTTGCGTGCCCATGCCCAGGAGTTAGGAGACTGAATCCTCGGATCCTAACCACTGTTGCACTCCATCGACGACCTACCGTCACCCCTAATCAGCGGGTTGCGCAGAGGTAGCCGCAGTTTGCCTTCCTCTGCGGTTCTTGACATGATAACATCCACATATTTATTAATAACCGATGAAGAAAAGCCGCGGAGTAATGCCGCTCGGCGCGGCATTACTCCGCGCTACCCCCTGAAGGTGAAGATCGAGCACGACGCGGACGACCCGGCGGAGCCTGCTCCCATCGCTGCCGCTCGCTCTACGGAGAAGAAGCTTCGTGCCTACTGGGTGATGAAAGGCACCTCACCGGCCGACCGCCAGGAGCGGCTGCTGGCCAAGCTGGCGGAAGTCGAGAAAGCTGAACACCCGACAGTGGTTTTTCTAACTTGAAGGACTTTCGCCGCTCCTCTCCGGTTCTGATATGATCCAGGGCAAATGGAAAAGCGCAAGCAGCCGGATGAAAAGTACAGAGATCTGAAGGGGAGTTCATGACAACCTGGAAGATTACACTAATGGCGAGTTTGATCGGAACGGCGGTAGGCTTTTGGGCCTGAAAACTTGGCTTGACAAGAATGGTCTGGCCCTCACATCCTCAGCTTGCAGGCTTTTTCCTTACCCTCATTGCCACCGTTGTGGTGCAACTGACCTGGCCAAAGGACAAGTCCAAGACCCCGAAGAATCCAAACCCCCGCTTCTGACCGCAGTCGCCGCCCGGAGCTTCTACAACAATCCCAACGGCGGGGGCTCGATGTCTCCACCATCGCAGCCCATCCCTGGGCGGCCTGTGCCCTTGAGCGATTGCTTAAGAACCGTAGCCGGGGCCGCCAGGCGACCCGCACTCTTTCCACAGCTTTTCCCAATTCCACATCCCGGACGCCAGCTCGTTCGGCAATGGGAATCCGAGCTGATGCGCGAGCATACACACCTGGCCGCGATGGTGGGCTTCGTGAGAGAGCATGTAGCACAGCATTTCCACGCCAACCGGCCAAGGCGAAGCCCAGCCGTCTCTGCGAAACTTCTCGACGCGGCCCCCACAACCGCCGAGCGCTTCAGCGAGCATCTCCGCGCAGCGAGCGGCGCTCTCGGCCAATCCCGCACGGGCCTGCTGCGGCGTGCAGTGCGCGCGGTTGAGCTGTGGTGGAACCTTCAGGTGCGGAGCTGTAAGCCTGACCCACTTGGAGCGGACATTGTGCATGTGCGTGAAGATCGCCGCAATGGTGCGGGCCTTGCCGGGCGGTTTGGCTCTCCAGGGGGTAGCGTCAAGATGTTCGATGAGAATCTGGTTCATGCGATCATTGGCGGCAAAGATCTGGACTGCGGCTCGGCCGAGTTGAGTGTGAACCTCGTGTTGACGCGTGGTCATGGCTTGGCTCCCCAAGACGGAACTGCTCCAGCCAGCAACGCAGTTGCGCCGAGACTCCCGATGAACTTTCGTCGCCGCATGTGGTCTCCTCGGGACGTTGTCGCCTGCCCATTTACACCAGAATTTCCGTGTTCAGTTTTCGCACGACCGGGAATGTACACCCGAGCGCCTCTGAATTAAATGGCCAGCAGGAGGAACCCGTGGTAAGCTATTGAAAGCAAAGCGACGGGGAGGAATGGGCCTGTAGCTCAGACGGATAGAGCAACGGTTTCCTAAATCAAGCCATCACATCCCCTAAACTACTCAACTCATTGAAAAAAAGGGCACTGGGACTTCCACTTTTACCCCATTTTACCCCATTTTACGAGGTTTTGTTGGCGTATGTTGGCGTGAAATCGGACGGTCGCCGCTGCCGTTCTAGGTCCTCCGGACCCGCCGGAAACCATCTCAGACATCTGTCTCGCCATTGCTCATGCGAACCTGCGATCACGCGAAGGCAACCTTCGCTCAGATCTGCCCAGGACAAGCCTATAGACTAGACTTGTCGCCTATATCTGTCGGGAAGTGGCCATTGGATAAATAAGACTGCGCCCGCCAGATAAGAGACCAACTGCCCCGGAACCCGCATGAATACTGGCCGAACGCCCGGGTAGGAAATCCCTATACTAACCAGATGGGCCAGGAAATGCCACGGGAACACACCATGGGGCCAGTGGCCCTCGTGCCATCGCGGTGTCACCAGAGGAGAGACAAACGATGCACGGGTCCAATCACTGCAGCTACAGCAAGGCAATGCCCGACATGAAGCATATCAATCGCGAGGTCCCCATTCTGGAAGTCGCCCAGGAACTTGGGCTCGTGGTGACTGGAGCAAGGAGGACCACCTGCCCTGCGTGCAATAAGAAGGGGCGCCTGACCTTCAGCGTGAAATTGAACTGCTGGCGGTGCTGGAACTGCGATCCGGCAGGCAAGCGGAGGACGGTCATCGACTTGGTAATGTTCTTCCTCAATGTCGATGCCTACAACGCTGCCGTGTGGATCAGGAAGCGCTGGAATGTCGTGGGCCAGGTCCAAGTGGAGCGGAGTGAGAACAAGCATGGACTCACGAAGCACGTGTACCGTCGGGTGAGGTCGATCCCGATCCCCGAGCGGGACAAGCCGCCGTCGTGACCAGTCCTGGCTGGCGAGAGATGGCATTGAGCGCTCGGGTCGTGGCGATGACGCTCCTCGCCCTCGCTCGAATGGACGCCAACAACAGCGTCACGATCGACCGCAACGGGCTGTCAGATCTCACGGGCATCACAGACCCTAACACCCTGGCCAAAGCCAATCGCGAACTGCAGGCCATCGGCCTGTTCGAGATCGACCGCGGCTACAGGACCAAGTACGCCGAGCGACCGACAGTTTACCGGCTGACTTGGTGGAGTCAGGCCTTCCAGCGGTGGCGCTCGACCGGGTATGCGGTACCTGACATCGCAGCGGCCGTCACCGACCGCAGCTGGAAGCACGCGACAACCTGTTGAACATTCCAGACGGGTCCGCCGGAGAACTCGCTTTGGGTTAGAAGGAGAATCCATGGACATCAGAACATGCAGTAGCCGACATCCGAACTTTGCACGCGATCTCGTCAGGGAGCCGCCCACGGCAGAGGAATTGGCCGAACCTCTCTGCGTGGAGTGCGGACGACCTATCACGAAGAACCGTCTCGTAACGAAGCGGAAAGATACCCTGACCTGCTCTGACCGTTGCCGGAAGCGGAAAGAAAGACGCGGGAAGGCAAAAGTGGGTCTGCGATTCACTGAAAAGAAAGGAGATAGAGTGGGACAAATCGCGTTATAGGGGGATTGTATTACACAAGCGGTCCGCGACCGAATGAGAAGCCGGTCGCTGATTGTAAGCCAAAGAAACCAGAGGATTTATTCCAGACGACAGCTCAATTTGCTCCAACCTTAACGTCACTCGCAAAGCTCTGCTTTCCCCGAGTCGGCGCTGGCTCATGGAAATGCCCCGCCTAGGCTATAACCCACGTCTCCGAGGACGCCATCGACCCACAACTTTCAGCCGCTGCGCGTACAAGAGACCACGGAGACTTCATACTATTAATGAGGGGAGCCAGCGAGGTTGCCCGGTGGCCACCAAAGTGGTCACTTAAGGCAGGGCTGATCGTTGATTGACCAGGTGCGCATCCATCCACGGGCAGAAATCGGCACGCGTCTCTGCGGATCAACTTCTAGAATCCTCGCCCTCC
>Ga0182027_10002104_pt1 | contig 32508 bp, 25 predicted proteins | sample 712E1DmetaG_FD_121300 | JGI IMG/M metagenome (GOLD analysis project Ga0182027, IMG submission 121300) | Permafrost microbial communities from Stordalen Mire, Sweden - 712E1D metaG (Illumina Assembly) | ecosystem: Environmental > Terrestrial > Soil > Wetlands > Permafrost | place: Sweden...
GTTCTTTCTTAAGAATGCAGAAGTGGGGTGGTCAAACTATATCGGCAGAAGGTCGATAAAATGAATCGGCACAGGGTGGTCAATTTGGTCGGCATATCCACTCCCCTTCAAAGTTACATCTTCCTTATAATGACCTTCAATTGTCAATAAACTGAAAAGTTGCATCTTTGTGATGATTTTTTTTCATCACAATGATACTTTCGAATAATCTTCCGCAACTTAGTAAATTTGATGCTTATCGAGGAGCGATAATAGCCACCCTCAAATCTCCCTCATTTACTGAAAATACTGGAATTACCCCGACATTGGATCATATACATTATTGCGAACACATTCTTAGCATAATGGATGATTTGGAATTAAAGCGGGTAGTCAAGGATAGATTAAAAGAGATAAAAATTCCTTTTGCAAAACGGCTTTATTTCATTGACCCAACAATATCAATGGTTGAACTTATTAAATCACAGCCCCAGTATTTATTTGATTTATTACAATGGTTGGCATACCATTTTTCTTATGGCTGTGGAACTGTTCTTTCTCAAGAAAAAGGAAAACAGTTTGACATGTATTAAAATTTCAAATAGAAACTCCCTTTTCGTTATGAAAGTTTTCCAACATGATCCTCGGATAGCTTGTCACAGGTGCGGGACTTGAATCTACGGTCATATAATGTTCGGCACAGGTCACTTTGCCACCGTCAAGCAGACTCTCAAATCCATGTACTGGTAACCCCTACCCGTATATCTCGATCCATAGTATCCTATTAATAAGTTGGCTTTTGACACAACAGGAGCGGTTAGTCCGAAATTTTGTGAGTTTTTCTGTTAGTTTCTTGAGTTCACTGTAAATAGTCTGCCCAACAAAGGATGAGTTTTGTGATTTGTTTGTTGTATTGTTTCCTACTATATAATAAAGGTGTCTAAATCAGTCTACCAAAAAATATTTTTATCCTGATAATTGGAACACTTTTGAGGTTAATTTTTGCTGAAAACGCATATGGGTCGTGCGATTAACATTTCTTAAGAAAATAAAAACAACTTCATATTATCTGCATATGTTGAAGTAAAAAATCAAAAAAATAATAATGCAATTGATATTTTAATGCGATTTTTTAAACTTCTTCGGGTTTTGGTTATACAAATACAGACGTGTGAATAATCCGATTTATCAAAAATCCTGCAAGCACTGTGGGGCGAGCATTATTCCATAGTCGTTTAACCAAAACACAATTAAAATGTTTGATGAATGGGATGAACCCTCTAACGAAGAAGAATACAGATATTTACAGCTTAGGATGGAAGCAGAATGGATGGAATGGGAATACTATAATAGCGTTCCCACACCTGATGACCAAAAGACTGATGATTCAGAGAAGAACATTCCTGAATCAGACGACATTTTGAACATTAAGAAAAAAGATGTGAATGACCAATAAATAGGTTTGGGCACAAGCGCAGTTTGGCAGTATACCATTACTTGTGAAATTATGGATTATGCGACCCTTCATCAGGTTGGTTTTTATCAAGGACATTGCGAAGTTTAGCAAAATCAGCAGCAATCTTTTCATCGACCACTCTTGAGTAAATCTGTGTGGTTCTTATACTGGTGTGACCCAATGCTTTTGAAACAGTCTCGATAGGCACACCATTGGACAAAGTCACAACCGTAGCAAATACGTGTCTGCCAACAGAATAGGACAATGGCTTTGCTATCCCTGCTAAATTGGCAATCTCTTTCAAATAATCATTGGTTTTTTGGTTACTATACAATGGTATTACTCGATTCTCTTTCATTTTTGGGTGATCACGGTATTTTTCGACTAATTGTAGTGCCTTGGGTAATAATGGAACCCTTGCCTTTACATTACTTTTTTGTCTGCGGGTGACTATCCATAGGTTATCGTCTATCCCCTTCACAATATTACTATGAGTTAAATTCTTTGCATCTATGAAGGAAAGTCCCGTATAACATGCAAACAGGAATGAATCGAGTGTCAGTTGTTGTTTTGTACTTAGGTGGTTCAGGTTCTCGATGGTAGAAAGTTCATCCATTGTAAGTATGATTCTATCATATGGATCAAATTTCAAACGGTAATTGATAAATGGGCTTCTAAGAATCAAACCCCTCGATATTGCAAGACTTATCACCTTTTTACACCTCTGGAGCTGCTTTATCGCTCCATTGTGATGGCAATTTTTGTTTCTCTGGAGGAACAGATAATAATTCGTGATGAAGTCTTTATCAATATCAGTTAAAGGTAAATCATCGCATTTATACTTGGAGTGAACAAACTCTTTCAAGTACTTCAGGCTTGTCTTGAAATTTTTATAGTTCCCATAAGTTGCTCCCGCTCCAATTGATGATTGCATCATCTTATTGTGCTTTTCAAAAAATGAGATTAAAGTGTGTTGCCGCTCCGTCTTACCGAGTATTTCATCAATTATTGCTTGGGGAGTCAAAGTTTTGTTTGATTCCAGAAGCCTCGTGTATGCATTGTAAGCCTTGTTCCTCATTGCTTCGATGTGAGCGTTTATCTCTTCAGCATCTTTCCCCTTAGGTTTGGCTACTCCTTTATGGACATCCCAAAGGTCAACGGAGATTGTTCTGTTTATTGAGATAGCTGCTTTGCGACCATTGATGGTTATACGTTGATATATATGACCAGAACCATTATCTTGTCGCCAGTTCTTCTTTAAAAAGAAGAGTATCGAGAATGTCTGATTACTTTTTCCCATACCTCAAACAAAGTTTATGAGGGTTGGGTGACACGTGAACGGGGTTACGAATGTGGAACTCAAGTCCGACAAAATTGCGATGTGCAGCAAACAAAAAACCCTTAATCCATCTCCGCTTCCGCTTCAAAGAATTAAGGGTTTTTGTCTGATTTTCAGCCTTTTCGAGATTTGATCTTGGGAATTTAATCGCTTCTCTAAAATTCTGATTTTCAGTTACTTGTCGGGATGAGAAGACTCGAACTTCCGACCCCCACGTCCCGAACGTGGTGCGCTAGCCAACTGCGCTACATCCCGAATTTAAATTTTGGGAGTGCAAAGTTATAAAAATGTTTTAAATGAACTCAGAAAAATCAGATCATCTCCCTTGACTCCATCAGGCTGATTATCGTGTGGACTATTTGCTGTTTTGAAAAGGTGGAGCAATTAAATACCAAATCGAATAAATCCGGGTCAAACTTCCTTCCCAGGATCAGCTCATATAAGGCGTTCCTCTTCTGATCGATCGCAGCCGTCATTTTCACCGCTTCAGGCTCAGTGACATTCTTCAGCATGCATATTTCCTGAATCCTCCATGTCTCCGGGGCCTGTAGTCTTATATGGAGTGTCCCCGTCCTGCCATGAAGAATAGCGCCCCCCTGCCGACGAGAACAGCACTGCCTGACTGGGCAATAGTGTTGACCACATGTATCAGTGTCCTTTTGATTTTTATATTACTGGCATATCTGGAGGAAAAGGAAAAGCAAGCCCAACACGGCTTAATGCCATTTAAAGATCTTCAGCCCTATAATAAAAAAACCGAGTCCGGTCGCCAGCATCACTGCCGAGGGCAGCAGGGTTTCCCGGAATCCGGTCGCTTCAATGAAAATACTTCGCACGCCGTCGGCCATCATCGTAAGGGGGAACTTCTGTATGACCGTGAGGCTCCATCCGGGGAAGTTATGGTAGGAAAAGAATATCCCCGACAATATCATCATCGGCATACTGACCAGGTTGATCAGCCCATTCCCGATTTCAGTCTTGGCAGTGTGGGAGGAAATAAAAACCGAGATACCCGCAAATGCGATATTCCCGGAGACGAAGAACAGCAGGAGGCCCGGGATGCTTCCCTGTATGGTAATATTGAATACAAGCCAGGAGAAAAGAAAAAGAAGTCCAGCCTCGACGAAATTCATGGCTATCCTTACCGTTATCAGTGCAATCAGGAAATTCGACCGTTTCATGGGTGTTGCAACCATCCTGCGCAGGAGTTTTTTCGATCGTTTTTCAATGATGTCATAGCTCACTCCCCACATGCACGACATCATTACCCCCATGCAGATCAGCCCGGGGACCAGGAAATCAATATACCTTGTCCCGGTGACTGTGAGCGGGATGATATCGGATCCCGACTGCCGGATGATGAGCTCAGGGTCCTGCAGCATCCTGGATAGTTTCAGGTAGCTGAGCTGGGCATCGGGGTTCATGGGATCGAAATTATACCTGACTTTGCCTCCCGATTCATCCATGACAAGGTTGAGGTTTCCCCTTTTAAGCATTACCATTGACCTGTTCCAGCTCATGTCGCGGAAAACATAGGTAGTGTTTCCAAGCTTTTCATCGGGCACTGACAAAATCCTCTCAACACTGCCGTCTTTATCCGTTTTGATCGAAGAATTGTTTTTCTGCAGGAATGACCGGATCACTGAAACGCTGTCACCAGGGAGGCCAACAAGGTGGTTCCTTCCAATGACTGCAATATTTACCGTAAATTCCTTTTTCTTGGTAAACGCAACTCCTAAGCCTACCGACATAAGTATGGGAAATGCAATACCCCAGAACAACACCGCCGGTTCGCGCAGAATCTCCCGGGCGTTTGCCATGATCAGGTGAAGCAGCTGGCTGTTTTTTAAATTGGTTTTCACAAATGCATTTCCCTTTTATTTTATACTTATCACTTTCCTAATGCCTAATGCCCATTGCCTAACGCCTAACTTTCACTTATCACTCATGACTCATGGCTCATCACTTTCCCAATGCCTGCTGCCTGAACTTCACTCATTCAAATGTCTCCCTGTAAGTGCTATAAACAGTTCATCCAGGTTACGGGGCGGCCCGTTGTATTCCTGTTTGACCTCCAGATCTTCTGCGGGTTTTCCCAGCAGCTGCGGAAGCGTTCCTTCTTTCAGGATATTGCCATGATCCATGATCACGATATAATCGCAGAGATGTTCGGCCTCCTCCATATAATGAGTGGTGAGGATGAGCGACGTGGAAGCAATCTCCTTCAGCTTGTTAAGTATCCTCCAGACCTCTCTCCTGGCCTGCGGATCAAGGCCTGTGGTGGGTTCATCAAGCAAAAGTATTTTCGGGCTGTTCAGGAGAGCTATGCCAAGCGCCAGTCTCTGCTTTTGCCCGCCCGACAGGTTGACCACATAGGCCTGGCTTTTCTCCCCCAGGCCAACCAGATCCATGATCTCCAGGCAGCGATCCTTCCCAAGCCCGAAAAAGCTGGCAAAAAGCCTGAGTGTCTCGAACACCCTGAGTTTATCTATGAAACGGGTCTCCTGTAACGAAAGCCCGATGATTTTCCGGAATTCTTTTTCATGACCTTTCCAGGGTTTTCCCATGATCAGGATCTCACCTTCATCCGGATTCTGTATCCCTTCAATCATCTCCACCATCGTGGTTTTGCCTGCACCATTGGGGCCCAGAAGTGCCACAAACTGGCCCGGAAGGATGTTCATGCTGATTCCTTTCACGGCATGCACGGCTTTGAAGGATTTATGAACTTCCCTTACCTGTATGACAGCTTCCCGGTTCATCCCTGTTTCTTTTTTTTAGCTGGCGGTCCATGTTTCTGTTCCGCTGCAATGCCGTTCAGAACACTCATTCCCTCCTTCCACTTTGCTTCGAGTATCCGGTATGGATAACGCATGATGAGCTGACGGGAATTCGGGCAGTCGGTTCGGTGGATCTTTACCCCCTGGTAAACGCTGACGAATGCAAATATTTTATTCCCCGGAACCGGTGCGCAGCATTTGGCAAACTGGTAATGATACGATTCCTGGCGGTTGTCGATGATAAGGAATTCCTTGTCGCCCGACAGCACCTTTGAGATAGTCTCAGGGAACTTTTCCTCCCTGGCGGCTGCAGGAACCTGGGTTTGCTGCTTCGGCTCCAGAAGGACTTTCTTGATCTTCAGCGGGTCAAGCCGTCCTTCCCCGAATTTCTGGTAAAGTTCAAGGTAATTTTCGCATTCGAAAGCATCGACAAGTTTCTGAATCAGTAAATCCGTGAATTCAAGTTCAAGCTGGAGGACCTTGTTTTTAATGATCTCCTTGCCCTGGTCAGCATCCTTATACTGTTCCATTTTAAGCGCATGCTTGACCCTTGCTATATTACGGGGGCTTCGCACAAACTCGAGCCATCCTGCATTCGGTTTCTGTGTCTTGGATGTAAGGATCTTCACCGTATCCCCGTTCCTCAGGGTATATCTGAGAGGCACGATCTTCCCGTTGACAATGGCCCCTGTGCAAGTGTGGCCTATCGTGGTATGCACTTCAAATGCAAAGTCAAGTACTGTGTAGCCGTTCTTCAGCCGTTTCAGGTCACCTTTGGGAGTGAAGATGAAGATCTCGTCGGAATAGAGGGCCCGTTTTTCCCTGCTGGTCGTTACCCCCTGGTTGTTCACGGGTGTTTCAAGCATCTCACGCACGGCAGTATACAGGTCGGTGCCTGCGGATGTGCCTTCACCCGATTTATATTTCCAGTGTGCTGCAGGTCCTTTTTCGGCGATCTCATCCATACGCCTTGTGCGTATCTGGACCTCCACCCATCGGCCTCCCGGGCCAATGACCGTGGAATGCAGGGATTCATATCCCGTGGATTTCGGAAAGGAAATCCAATCGCGAAGGCGACGGGGATTAGGCGTGTAAATATCCGTCACCAGTGAATATATCTTCCAGCAATCAGCCTTCTCGCTTTCGACGATTTCATTAAGAATAATGCGGATGGCAAAAAGATCATACACCTTTTCAAACTCCACTTTCTGGAGCTGCATTTTCCGGTTAATGGAAGGGATCGACTTAACCCTGCTACGGATCTCACAGTTGAACCCATGTTCGGCCAGGGATTCTTCAATCGGCCGGATAAAGTCGCGTGTGAATTCTTCGCGGTCGGCCCTTGATTCATCCAGCTTCTCTGTGATAACCTCATGAATCTCCGGTTTCATATACCGCATGACCCGGTCCTCAAATTCCGTTTTGATCCTGTATAGCCCGATGCGGTGGGTTATCGGAAGATACAGCATGGATGCTTCCTTCACGATAGCCGGCCGGGCTTCCGGCTCTTTTTCCGAGATATGGCGGAGATCATAAAGCCGCTGTGCAATACGGATAAGGATGACCCGGATATCATCCGAACTTGTCAGAAGGAGATTGATGAAATTTTCGATGTTCGACTGGGTTTTCCTGGTATCGAAACGGTCGATCTTCTGAAGCCCGGAAATTAATCCTGCCACTTCCGGGCTGAATTCTTTCGATACCTGTTCATTGTTCAGTTTCCCTTTATCAAGAAGCCCTTTCAGCATTACCGCCAGCATAGGGGAAGCATTCTGGTTCATCTCGCACATCAGGATATAGGAGATTTCGAAGGAAGACAACAAAAGCCCCGGGAATTCCGCAATGATCTTATCCTGGCTGATGATGCCCAAGGCCTTTTCCAGCATCCCTTTCCCCTCACTAAGGCGGGAGTCGGTGATCAGGCTCTCCCAACGGAGTCCTTCAAGACCTGTTATGCATTCCGGTTTCAACATCAGGAGGTAAAATTAGTGGATTTTCCAAGCCGGAATTTAGCTTTTAATGGAATTATTTCTAAATTAGTTGCCGGATAAAGCGATATTATGTTCAGGATTGAAAGCAAGACGGATACGAATTCACCGGAATTTCTCAGGAACAGGGAAGAGTACCTGAAAGTACTGGCGGCATACAGGGAGGTCTTAGAGAAAGTGAAGGAAGGAGGTCCAGGGCAGGCTGTGAAAAGGCATAAGGAAAGGGGGAAACTTCTGGCGAGAGAGAGGATCGACCTGCTTGTTGACCGGAATACACCTTTCCTTGAGTTATCGGCTCTTGCTGCCTACGGGATATACGACAACGAGTTCCCTTCGGCAGGCATCGTCACGGGGATAGGTGTGATCCACGGGAAAGAGGTGATGATAGTTGCGAATGATGCGACGGTCAAGGGGGGCACTTATGTGAAGGAGAGCATCAAGAAGCATGTGCGTGCCCAGGAGATCGCACTGGATAACCGCCTTCCCTGCGTTTACCTCGTTGATTCGGGAGGTGTGTTCCTCCCGGAGCAGGCTTCTGTGTTTCCCGACAAATACGATTTCGGGAGGTTTTTCTTCAACCAGGCACGACTGTCATCCATTGGCATACCCCAGATCGCGGTGGTGATGGGATCCTGCACGGCAGGAGGGGCATACGTGCCTGCCATGAGCGACGAGACCATCATCGTGAGGAAGCAGGGGACCATTTTCATTGGCGGTCCGCCCCTGGTGAAAGCTGCTACAGGCGAGGAAGTAAGTGCAGAGGAGCTTGGCGGTGCGGAAGTGCATACCAGTATTTCAGGGGTGGCCGATCACCTGGCTGAGAATGATGTTCACGCTATCCAGATCTGCAGGAACATTTTTGAATCAATAAGCCGCAGGGAGTTCCAGGAATTGGAGACCAGGCCCGTTATCGAACCTTTTTACCCGGCCGATGAGCTTTACGGACTACTTCCACTGGACCTTAAGAAGCCCGTCGATTCGCGCGAGATCATTGCAAGAATAGTTGACGGCAGCCTGTTCCATGAATTCAAGGAAAGGTATGCTCCAACCCTGGTAACCGGGTTCGCTCATATTATTGGTTATCCCATCGGGATCCTGGCGAACAACGGTGTTCTTTTCAGCGAGACAGCGCTGAAAGGCGCCCATTTCATCGAGCTCTGCACTTCAAGGAACATCCCCCTGCTTTTCATGCAGAATATAACCGGCTTTATTGTCGGCAAGCAATACGAAAGAGGCGGCATTGCCAGGGACGGGGCCAAATTCGTCCATGCGGTGGCCAATGCCAGGGTGCCCAAGTTCACTGTCATTTTCGGCGGCTCCTTCGGCGCCGGTAACTATGCCATGGCCGGAAGGGCATATGAACCCAGGTTCCTGTGGATGTACCCCAATTCCAAGATATCCGTGATGGGAGGCGAACAGGCTGCCAACGTGCTGATCACTGTCAAGGAGGACCAGCTCAAAGCCCAGGGCAAGTCACTTTTAACTGAAGAAAGGCAGAAGATGCTCGAGACCATACTGAAGAAATACGAATTTGAAGGATCGGCATATTACAGCACGGCCAGGCTCTGGGACGACGGCATCATTGACCCTGCCGACACCCGCAGGATACTGGCCATGGCCATAGCCATCTCGCAGAACAGGAAATACGATAAGACTGAGTACGGGGTATTCCGGATGTAGGAGGAAATTTCGTCAGGGCCTTCCGCCCCGGGGCGGAAGGCCCTGACGATGTAAACAGAATAACAAAATATATGGCAACATATCAAACCATTGAAACCAGCCTGTGTAATGGGATCCTGACCATCAGCCTGAACCGGCCCGAAAAGCATAACGCCTTTAACGAAACCATGCTGCAGGAACTTACAGGTATCTTCACACAAGCAAATGATCTTAAAGATGTGATCTGCATCATCCTGCGCGGGAACGGAAAAAGCTTCTGTGCAGGTGTGGATCTTAACTGGATGAGGGATGTGGCAAAGAATTCCTATGAGAAAAACTACCAGGAGAGCCTTTACCTTGCCGAATGCTTTTATACGATTTACACCTGTCCGAAGCCCACGATAGCCGTAGCTCACGGCTCCGTGCTTGGGGGCGCCAACGGGCTGCTTTCGGCCTGCGATATGGCCTACTGCACTGATGATGCCGTGTTTTCCTTATCCGAGGTTAAAATTGGCATAGTTCCCGCCTGCATCTCACCTTATGTCATTAAAAGGATAGGCGAATACAGGGCCAGGGAACTGATGATCAGCGGGAGAAGGATAACCGGGAAGGAAGCCGAAAAATACGGTCTCGTTAACCGTTCCTGTCCGGCTGAAGAACTCGAACCAGCTGTCGGGGAGATCATAAACCAGCTGAGAAGCAGCGGCCCTGCAGCAATGAGCCACTGCAAAACATTAATCGACAAGGTTTCGAACAGTCTTACCATGAAAGAGGCCATTGAATTCACTGCAAGGATGATAGCCGAGATCAGGGCTTCGGCAGAGGGTCAGGAAGGGATGGCGGCGTTTTTGGAAAAGAGAAAACCGAAATGGAATGAGTGATGAGCCATAAACCATGAGTGATGATTGAGCAGGGAATAATGGATTTATAAAGGAACAACGATGTTAAAGAACATACAAAAAATTCTTGTCGCCAACAGAGGGGAGATCGCTGTAAGGATCATGCGGACAGCCAAGAGAATGGGGATCAGGACAGCAGCCATTTATTCAGGGATCGATCATGATTCCATGCATGTGGCAATGGCAGACGAAGCTTTCTGCATCGGGCACTCGGACCTGAGTGAAACATACCTGAACATCAGCCGGATCATAGAAACGGCAAAAAATGCGAACTGCGATGCCATCCATCCCGGTTATGGATTCCTGGCCGAGAATCCCCTGTTTGTTACTGCCTGCCGTGCTACCGGTATTATTTTCATAGGCCCGGGGCCTGAAGCCATGAAGATCATGGGGAACAAGATAGAAGCAAGGGAATTTGTGAAAAAGACCGGTGTGCCGATGACTGAAGGAGTGACCGGTTCCCCGGCAGATCTTATCAGGACCGCATCGTCGTTAGGTTTTCCGGTCCTGCTCAAAGCAGCTGCAGGAGGAGGAGGCAAGGGCATGCGCATTGTCTATGATCCCGGTGAACTACATGAAGCGATTGAATCTGCATCCAGGCAGGCCAGGGCATATTTCGGGGATGATACGGTTTATATAGAAAAATATATAGAAGAACCCCGCCATATCGAGGTCCAGATACTGGGCGATGAGCACGGGAACATCATCCACCTTTTTGAAAGGGAATGTTCAATACAAAGGCGTTACCAGAAGATCATTGAAGAATCCCCATCTCCCACCCTGAACGAAAAAGTCAGGCAGAAAATGGGCGAAGCAGCCGTGAGGATAGGGAAAGAAGCCGGATATAGCAGCGCCGGGACCATAGAGTTCCTGGTCGACAAGCAATTGGATTTTTATTTCCTCGAGATGAACACCCGCATACAGGTGGAACATCCGGTGACTGAACTGGTGACGGGTATTGATATTGTTGAGGAGCAGATCCATATTGCTTCAGGGCGGAAGCTCAGACTTTCACAGGATCAGGTCCGCCAGAAAGGGCATGCCATAGAATGCAGAATATACGCGGAAGATCCCTTGAACAACTTCCGCCCGTCACCGGGACAAATGAGTTTATACCTTGAGCCCGATACTCCGGGGATCCGGATAGACAGCGGGGTAAACTCAGCCTCGGAAGTTAAAAGCACCTTCGATCCGATGATTTCAAAACTTGTGGTTTACGGCAAAGACCGGGACGAAGCCAGGAGGCTGGGTCTGACTGCCTTAAAGGAGTATACCATACACGGGATCAGCACGAATATCGGGTTTCTTGCCTCGTTGCTGGAAAGCAGGGCCTTCATTTCCAACTCCATCTCAACGAAATTCTGCGATGAGCATCTGCAGGATCTGCTGGCAACCATGGAAAAGGAGAAAAAAGACATTCCCCTTCATATCCCGGCAATAGCATACCTCCTGGCAAGCCTCAGCAACACTCTCCCAGTCAACTGCTGTGAAAAACCTGGCATCTGGCAGCAGATCGGGTACTGGCGCGACCTGATGAAGATCAGGCTGTTCGTGGATGAGGTTGAATTGCAGGTCAGTGTACAGAATGCCATGAAGAATTCGTATGTCTTTGACATTTCGGGGCAGAAATACGATGGAAATATTGATCATTGGGGAAACAACCGTCTTGTCTTCAGCATCAAGGGCCATGATCATACTGCATTTATTTCAGAGGACAGGGACAGCGGGGCTTATGTAAGCCTCCAGGGAATCATCTTCCGGTTCCGGCGCACTGACCTGCTCACTGAAAACACACCGGCGGCCGGACAGGACGCAGGCGGACCCAGTGGCGGGCATATCACTTCCCCCATGCCCGGGAAAGTGATCAAAATCAATGTTTCAGCCGGGGATAAAGTTAAAAAAGGCCAGGTCCTTCTGATCATCGAGGCCATGAAGATGGAAAACCTCATCGCGGCGCCGGCTGAGGGCGTCGTACAAAAGATCAACGTCGGTCTTAACCAGATGGTTGAGACCAGCATGCCATTACTGGACCTGACCCGAACCTGATTAATGATTGTTAAAAACGACGTATCATGATAAATAAAGTTGTAAAAGACGCCTTTGAAGCCATACACGACATACGGAACGGGGCGGTGATCATGTTCGGGGGCTTCGGCCTCTGCGGCATACCTGAGAACTGCCTGAAGGCCTTGGCGGAGAAAGGAATTACAGGGATCACTAGCATCTCCAATAATGCAGGTGTGGACGATTTCGGGCTGGGCGTGCTGCTCAGGAGGCACCAGCTGAAAAAAGTTATGGCCTCGTACGTTGGGGAGAATAAAGAATTCGAGCGGCAGCTCCTGAGCGGAGAACTGGAGGTCGAACTGATCCCGCAGGGGACCCTGGCCGAAAGGATAAGGGCAGGGGGAGCAGGCATACCGGCCTTTTTTATCCCGGCAGGCTACCAGACCGAAGTGCAGGGCGACAAGGAAGTGAGGGAGTTCAACGGCAAAATGCACATTCTCGAAAAAGGCCTTACAGCCGATTTTGCCATCGTCAAAGCCCATATCGGCGACACCCGCGGCAATCTGGTCTATAACAAGACTGCCAACAACTTCAATGCCTCCATGGCCACGGCAGGCCGCATCACCATCGCTGAAGTGGAAAAACTGGTCCCTTACGGAGACCTGGACCCCAACTTCATTCACACACCGGGAATATATGTCCACAGGATCTTCCAGGGAAACAATTATGAAAAACGTATTGAGTTTTTAACGACGAGAGGATAAGTTATGAGACTGGATAAACACGGAATCGCAAAACGCATCGCACGCGAGCTCAGGGACGGGTATTATGTGAACCTGGGCATAGGCATCCCTACACTGGTTGCCAACTATATACCGGAAGGAATGGAAGTGACCCTGCAGTCGGAGAATGGCTTGCTCGGCATAGGCCCCTTCCCTGGTCCGGGACAGGCTGATGCCGACCTGATCAACGCGGGAAAACAAACCATCACGGCCATCCCCGGAGCCGCCTTTTTTGATTCGGCAAGCAGCTTCGCCATGATACGCGGCGGGCATATCGACCTGACTGTGCTCGGGGCTTTCGAAGTCTCGGAGCAGGGCGATATCGCCAGCTGGAAGGTCCCCGGAAAACTGGTCAAAGGGATGGGAGGTGCCATGGACCTGGTAGCTTCGGCAAAAAATATCGTGGTGGCCATGATGCATACCGACAAGGACAACAATTCCAAACTTCTGAAAAAATGCACTCTTCCACTTACAGGTGTGCAATGTGTCAAGCGAATCGTCACCGACCTTGCTGTTGTTGACGTAACACCTGATGGCTTCAGACTTGTTGAAAGGGCTCCGGGCGTCAGCGTGGAGGAGATAATAAAAGCAACTGAAGGAAAGTTAATCATTGAAGGGGATATCCCCGAAATGCAAATCTGAGCACTATGAACTATCCGAAAAAAGTAACGCTGGGAGATATTACAGTAAGGGACGGGTTCCAGCATGAGGAAACCTTCATCCCCACCGAGGCGAAGCTCTGGGTTGCCGAGCAACTCATCCTCTCAGGGTATAAACATATCGAACTGACGAACCTCGGCAATCCCCAGGGGATGCCGCAGTTCAAAGACGCCGATGTACTGCTGAAAAGCATCAGGAAGAGCAAAAAAGTAGAGCACCTCATTGATTCGGTTTCAATCACTGCCATCACTATCCGCGAGAAGGCCATCGAAAGGGCCATACTGGCGAAGAAAGAGGGATGGGGACCCAACCGCATCCTTCTGATGGTTTCAACCAGCGAATCGCACCACCGGAAGAATTCGGGGATCTCACTCGCCGACTACTGGAAGATGGCGGAGAAATGGATTCCACTGGCAAAGGATGCAGGGTTGAAAGTGAACGGAACAGTGAGCACTATCTGGGGCTGCCCGATAGAAGGGCCCACTGAGATGAAAAAGGCTGTCGACTTCGCCAAACGCTGGTTCGAGATCGGCGCGAATGATGTGGAACATGCAGATCACGACGGATCGGCGAGCCCCGACAGGGTCTACAAGTACTATTCCATGCTGCTGGAAGCCATCCCAAGGCCTGAAAAGCAGATCGTCCATTTCCATACGACCCGGGGATGGGGACTGGCGAATGTGCTCGCAGCCCTGCAGGCCGGCATGGTCAATTATGAATCGACCATGGGAGGGATAGGCGGACAACCTGCAAATTTCGTCAGCGGGGTCCCTGTTTCAGGCACCGGAAGCTATTATTACAAGGACCCGAACATTACCGGCCTGGTCTCCACCGAGGATATGGTGGTGATGATGGACGAGATGGGCATCGACACAGGGCTCGACGTGGACAAGGTGCTTGAGACAGGAACGATGGTGGAACGAATCGTCGGCCGGAGGCTGCGCTCCGAGGCCATCAGGAACGGGAGGATACCGAAAGAGCTGACTGGGAGGGGATAATTAGGCATTAGGATTTAGGCATTAGGAAAGAGATGAGCTATGAGTGATAAGCCATGAGTAAAAAATTATAAGATGAAGATGGTTGAGTCACCGAGGGAGGGTATGCAGGGGCTGGAGAGGTTCATTCCCACGGAACACAAGGTAAAGTATATAAATGCTGTTTTGAAAGCCGGGTTTGATACGGTAGAGGTGGGAAGCAGCGTGTCACCAAAGTACATCCCGCAGATGAGGGATACACTGGATGTAATCAGGCAGATTGATTTGGCACATACAAGGTCGAAAGTGATGGTCCTGGTGGTCAATAAAAAAGGGGCTGATGTCATCACCGGGATGGATGAGGTCAGCTGCCTGTCCTTTCCTTTTTCTTTTTCCCCGGAATTCCTGAAACGCAACCTGAACACAACTTATGATGAGGCCCTGGGTACCCTGGATTATATCTCCAACCTTTGCGCAAGATCAAATAAAACCCTGGTCCTTTACATTTCCATGGCTTTCGGCAACCCTTACAGTGAACCATGGCTGCCTGAACACCTGCTGGAAACAGTTGGGGTCATGCAGCAAATGGGGATCCGCATCATTCCCTTATCGAATGTTTCCATTCCTTTGGATAAAAAAATCATCACCAAAGTCTATTCCATGCTGATCCCTGAATTCCCTTCCATTGAATTCGGGCTGCACCTGCATAATTCGGATGACTCCTGGTATGAGAAAGTGGATGCCGCTTACAGGCAGGGCTGCAGTAGGTTCGACAGCGTGATCGGCGGATTGGGGGGCTGCCCCATGGCCGATAAGCAGATGATGGGAAACCTGAAGACGGAGGACCTGCTGGCATTTCTTGACGGGAACGGCATAGAAGCGGGAATAGACCGGCAGTCATTCCTGCTTGCAACAGAGATTGCAGGAAAATATTTTTTTTGATTCAATGAGCATTAACCAAAACCAAAAAACATGATACTTACTGAAGAACATCATAATATCCGCAAGACCGTGAGGGATTTTGCCGAACGCGAGATACGCCCGGTCGCAAGAGAACTGGATGAAAAAGCTGAATTTTCAGTACCCCTGACAAGACGGATGGGAGAGCTGGGATTTTTCGGCATACGGACGGCCCAGGAATACGGGGGATTGGACCTGGACACACTGGCCTATGTCATAGCTGTGGAGGAACTTGCCAGGGTCGACAGCTCCCAGGCGGCCACGCTGGCTGCCCATATCTCGCTGGGAATCGGGCCTATCATGAATTACGGCAGCAAGGAGCAAAAGGAAAAATACCTGCCATTACTCTCAGGCGGGGAAGGCCTCTGGGCGTTCGGGCTTACCGAACCGGATGCCGGCAGTGACTCCCGCGGGACTAAAACCAATGCCCGGCTGGAGGGAGGCCAATGGGTGATCAACGGATCCAAGATCTTTATCACCAATGGCGCATCGGAACTGAACAGGGGTGCCACGGTACAGGTCGTGACCAGGGAACAGAACGGGCAGAAGGAATTCTCAACTATCCTGGTAGATGCAGGAACGGCTGGTTTCAAAAGAGTTCCTATGCATGGCAAGATGATGTGGAGGGCTTCCGACACATCCCAACTGTTTTTTGACGATTGCAGGGTCCCTGAATCCAACCTCCTCGGGAAACGGGGTGAGGGTTCACGCATCATGCTCAACACCCTCGACAGCGGACGCCTTGCCATCGCGGCGATGGGGCTGGGGCTCGCCCAGGGGGCCTTCGAGATGGCCCTGAAGTATTCTAAGGAACGCAGGCAATTCGGCAAACCAATCGGACACTTCCAGGTCATTGCCTTCAAGCTTGCTGACATGGCAACAAAAATTGAACTGGCACGTAATTTGCTGTATAAAGGAGCATGGCTGAAATCCAACAACCAGCCATTTGCTAAAGAAGCTGCCATGGCAAAACTGTATTGTTCGGAGATCGCGAAGGAAGTAGCGGATGAAGCAGTTCAGATATTCGGAGGGTACGGACTGATGAAGGATTATGACATTGAAAGGTTTTACCGTGACCAGCGGCTTCTGCAGATAGGAGAAGGGACATCGGAAATCCAGAGATTGGTGATCTCCAGGTATATCGGGGTTTATGATTAAGGATGACGCCGGATAGAACAGCGAAATTCTGAAAAGGGAATAATATGGACAGGACTTTAACACATTTGCACCGGAATAATTCCGGGCGTATATTTGAATTTTAAATTTATAACTATCGTACGAATGAAGAAATTAATTCTTGTCATGATGAGCTTGTGCTTAAGCTTCATGATCTTTGCAGAAAACAAGCCGGCAGCGCCGGTTTCAAACTGGCCGAAACAGATTAATACGACGAACGGGAAGATACTGGTGTACCAGCCCCAGCCCGACTCCCTTATCGGGATCAGGCTGTATGGCCGGGCGGCCGTTTCCTATACCAGGAGCGGCCAGGAGCCGATCTTCGGAGCCATCTGGTTCCAGACCAATATCGCCGTGGACCGTGACAGCAGGGAGGTAAGCCTGAACGGTGCGAAAATCCTGAATGTCCGCTTCCCCAACCAGGACCAGCAGAACAACGATAAAATCGAGAACTTCAAGAAGACACTGGAGACTGACATCCCCAACTGGGACATTGACATGACCATCGACGAATTGAATGCAAGCCTGAAAGAGGCCAAGGCCGTGATGAACCAGGAAGCGGGGCTGAGCAACACGCCTCCGGAGATCATTTTCGTAAAAACGCCTACCGTGCTGGTCATCTTTGACGGAACACCAAAATTCAAGCCCATTCCCAACACCAAGCTGGAACAGGCCATCAACACCCCCTATTTCGTGGTTCAGGACCCGGCCAAGAAGGAATTTTTCCTTTACGGTGACCCATGGTGGTATAAGACCAACGATGTGGTGAAAGGCAAATGGGCCAATATTAAGGATCCCCCGCAGGAAGTCAGGAAACTCCAGGAGCAGCTTGAGAAACAGGCGAAAACCCAGCAGGCGGCACCCGACAGCAGCCAGGCCAATGGCAAAACCCCTCCTGCAACTCCTCCTCAGATCATCATAAGAACGGCCCCGGCGGAATTGATCCAGTCGAACGGGGAGCCTGATTTTGCCACTATTCAGGGAACCCAGCTGCTTTACATGACCAATAGTGAGAACAATATATTCATGGTCATTGACAAGCAGATGTATTACATCCTGATCTCGGGCCGCTGGTATGCTTCAGCCTCTATGACAGGACCATGGACCTTTGTGCCTGCTGACAAGTTGCCTGAAGATTTTGCAAAGATCCCTGAAGGATCGGACAAGGACCAGGTACTGGCTTCGGTAGCCGGGACGGATGCCGCTAAGGAAGCCGTACTGGACGCACAGATTCCCCAGACCGCTGCAGTCGACCGCAAGACGGCAAACTGCAGCGTGACCTATAACGGGGATCCCAAGTTCGTGCAGATCAAGGGTACCCTATTATACAGGGCGACCAATACCAGCAGCACGGTGATCATGGCTGATAAAAGCTATTATGTTTGCGATAATGCCGTATGGTTCGTTGGGAATTCACCCACAGGACCCTGGGTTGTGGCCACAGAGATCCCTGATGATATACAGAGAATTCCCCCGGATGATCCTTCGTACAATGTAAAATACGTTTACATCTACGAATCAACCCCCGATGTGGTCTATGTGGGCTACCTTCCGGGCTATACCGGATGTTACGTATATGGCCCCACCGTTGTTTACGGCACCGGGTATTATTACGATCCCTGGGTCGGGCCTTATTATTATCCAATGCCCATGACCTATGGATTTGCAATGAGCTATAATCCCTGGACAGGCTGGGGATTCGGCTGGGGCATGTCGGTCGGTTTCATCAGTTTCGGATTTTACGGACCGCACCCGGCCGGCTGGTGGGGCCCCCCGATATACCACCCGCCATTCTGCCCGCCATACAATCATTATTACGGGCCGAGGCCCCCGGTTTACAGGAACACTTATGTAAATGTAAACGTCAACCACCATTATTACAACCGTTCGAATGTCTATAACAACCAGAATGGCGTCAGGCCTGGATCAGGGGTCAACACGAGGCCGGGGACCACTCCTTCGAACAGGACGAAACCTTCGACCCAGCCTGGCACCAGGACAGGGCAGGGCCAGGCCAATGGCAGGGCGAAGCCAGCGACGCAGCCGACCGGGCAGGGAGCATCCACAAGGGCCGGTACCGCCCCGAACACCAGGAACAATGTCTATACCGACAAGAATGGCGATGTATACAGAAAGGACAAGAACAACAACTGGCAAAAGAATGACGGCAAAACCTGGCAGAATGTTGACCAGGGTTCGGTGAAGCCTTCGACCCAGCCGGGCAGGCAGGCAACCTCGGCGAAGCCAGCGCAGCAGCCTTCAACACAACCCACCAGGCAGGAGCCTTCAACCAGGCCATCGACCCAACCGACGCAACAACCGGCCAACCGGGCTGGAGGGAATTCCGGTTTTGACCGTCAATCCATGGAAAGGCAGAGCCAGAGCCGTGACCGTGGAACACAACTGAACCAGAACGCAGGCAACTTCCAGCGCAGTTCAGGCGGAGGCGGCACCCGTCCGGCAGGCGGAGGCGGCTCCCATCCGGCAGGAGGGGGTGGCACCCGTCCGACCGGAGGAGGCGGAAGAAGATAAAAATTTCATTATCAAAACGATTCAGGGGCAGCCGCCAATGCGGCTGCCCCTGAATCGTTTTTCCGGAACTCCAGTCAGGGATGAAGCTCGTCAAGCACAGGGTAGTCCAGGAACCGGATCGTATCCGTTCCGGGTAAAAGCTCTTCAAGCACGACAATCTCATTCCCTCCCTCTTTCAGCCATTGGGCCGGGACATATAAAGTCTGCTGTGGGCCTATATGCCAGTATTTCCCGATGCTCCGGCCGTTGATCCATACATGACCCTTGCCCCAGTTCCGCATGTCAACGTAGGTATCGCCCGTCTCGCTGAGATAGAACATGCCTTTTAGCAAAACCGGGCCCTGGATGTTTTCAGAGCCTTCTATCGTATTTGCCGGGAAGCCAGAGCCGGCGGACAGGCCCGGTTTTATATTCCCGTCCTGATTTTTACGGTTGTTTTCCACCACCTTAATTTTCCCGCCGTGAGATGCTTTCCCGCTTGTGAATTTTATCCCTTTCAGGTCTTTGAACGGGAACCCGAACATCCTCCAGTTGGTTATCTCCTTGCCCCCAAAGCTGACTTTTTCAGCGATCCCCTGCCTGTTGTCGTTCAGGAAGGGGCCGTAATTGATCCGACCGTTGTTTTCAACAAAGATCTCAAGCCGGGCTCCGTTGGCGGGCACATCCAGGAACAGGGAATCCTGGTTCAGCCTGCGGTCAAGCACTGCAATCCGCCTGCCGTCAACGTAAACCAAGGCATAATCGCGCAACTGTGAAATCTTCAGGACTCCTTTCTGTGGGCCATTCAGTGAAGTCCGATAAAGGATATACCCATAACCCTGCCCGTACTTCTCGAAGCAAACGGGCTCCCTGACGGCGAGGGGTGAAGGAAGATTTTTAAACAGGGGGGCTGACTGTGTGAGCCGGAAACCGGGTACTGCAATGGCTTTCTTTTTTGCCGGCACATCCGGGAGACAAACATCCGGGGGCAAATGTTTCATGATCACCTCCCTCATCGCCATATATTTTGGAGTGGGGTTTCCCGCCTCATCTATCGGAGCATCGTAATCATAGCTGGAGGTTTGTGGGGAATAGGGTTCTTTCAGGCTCATGTTGGCCCCATTCCAGAACCAGCGCGTAGTGCCTCCGTGGGCCATGTAAATGTTGATGGAAATCCCGGCAGCAAGCACCGAATCATAAGTCCCGATAAATTCATTGAAAGGGACCGTATGATGCTTCTCTCCCCAGGAGTCAAACCATGCCGGGTACCATTCGGCTATAAAATAAGGCCCGTGGCCGTTATTATACTTATCAACCAGCTTCCTGACCTCGTCGACGTTGTCCAGCCCGTTCACCGCCGGCAGCACTCCCGGGAGGCAGCCCGCAGGCATCTGGGAAGGTCCGTCGCAGGTATACAGATCCACGTCAAACCCTGCTGCCCTATATAGATCCCGGTACCCTGAAAGGTACTCCTTGTCGTTCCCGTATGAACCATATTCATTTTCAATCTGTATCATGATGATGGGTCCGCCATGTGTCACCTGGAGGGGAACCAGCTGCTTTGCAAGAGCGGAAAAGTATTTCCGGCTCATTTCCATAAAGCGGGGGTCACGACTGCGGACTTTCAGGTCCTTCTCCCTGAGCAGCCACCATGGATACCCGCCGAATTCCCACTCGGCGCATGCATATGGGCTCGGCCTGATGATAACCCAAAGACCTTCCTCCTGTGCAAGCCGGCAAAATTCAGCGACATCCGCATTCTCCCTGAAATTATACTTTCCCTTTCCCGGTTCATGGTAATTCCAGAATACATAAGTAGCCACTGTGTTCAAACCCATTGCACGGGCCATATGCAGCCTGTCGCGCCAGCATTCACGCGGTATACGGGCGAAATGCATCTCCCCGCTGATAAGCTGGAAAGGCTTGCCGTCAAGCAGGAAATTCCCCTCCCCTATTTTAAATGTATGCGGCTGGGAAAACGATGCAAGAGGAAGAAAAGCAAAGCAGAAGGCAAGGTAATGAAGGTGGTTTTTCATTTTGATTTTTCAAATTTCACAACTTCATAATTTTAATTCTCCAGGTGAATTTCCCGTCCTCCGGGGCACAACCCGGGTCCAGAGATTTACTTTGGGTAAAACCTGTTTAATTCTCCCGGTTCATCAGAAAGAGCAATCTTCTTTTCAGGTAATGTTTCAGAGTGAAAAGGCGGAATAACACCATTCCTACGGCACAATATGATGAACAGAAGAGGAATGCCACGGCGATGCTGTAATGCTGAGAGATTTGCCCGGCAATGAGCATTCCCAGGCCCATCCCGAGATCCATTGCGATGAACAGGGTTGAATTTGCAGCTCCCCTCCGGTTCGCAGGTACTGTATTGTTGACCATGGCCTGGAATGTGGGCCAAACCACTCCGTTCCCGAACCCGAGAACCAGGGCTGAGAGGTAGAATCCCCAGGCATTCTGAAGCAGGGCAAGCAGGGGATACCCGATAATAAGAAGCAACAGGCAAACCATGATGACCATTCTGGGCCCGTTCCGGTCAACAGCTTTCCCGGCCGAAAACCTTGAACTGATGATCCCGAGAGCAAACACAAGGAAGAATCCCGATGGATTCTGAATGCCGGTTTCCTTCCCGTACAAGGCAATGAAGGAGATCAATCCGCCATATGAAAGCCCGATGATCGTCAGGTTCACCGACGGAATCACTGTTCCCGCCTCAAATAGATTTTTCCATTTGAACTGCCTGTTTTCCGGCAGTGGAGTGTAGGAAGGATATTTGATAAAGGCCGCGAGTATCATGCAGATGATGCTGATGGCGGCACCGGCAAAGAACATCGTATTATAGCCCGAGTGCTGAAGGATGAACGTTCCTATGGGCGGGCCAAGCGCCATTCCTGCCGTCGTGGTCACACCGAACAATCCGAACCCTTCACCCCTCTTTTCAGCAGGTATGATGTCACCTGCAACCGTTGTGTTGGAAGTCGTGGCCAATCCCCAGGTCAGTCCGTGCGCAAACCTGATCATGAGGATGATCATCACCGTGGAAGCAAAAACGTAGGTGTTAAAAATCAGGCCATAGATGAGCAGCGAGGCGATGAATATCATCCGGCGGCCGAAGAAATCCAGGCCGAAGCCGCAGAAAGGCCTAACCAGGATAGCGGCAATGGCATAGGCAGAAAGGACCAGTCCGACGACCCCGTGGGGAGCATGCAGGATATCCGAAACATAAAGTGGAAGAGTCGAGATCAGTGAATAATATGCACAGCACATCAGGAAATTCGAAAGCGTGAGGAGGGTGAAGTTCCTGTTCCAGAGTTTGCTTTTCATCGGCAGCATTTTTCGTGAGCAACAGGCACCACCTGCCGGCCCGAACCTTTCTTCTTGATGCAAAAATAGTAAAAGCAGGAGAACATTAACCCCGGTCAGCCGGGGGACCTGGCCGGTCTCCGTTCCCGGGTGCTAAACCCGCATGTTCCGGGCCGGAATTCAGGAAAATAATCCAATAAATCTCATTCCGTGGTGCAGGTTTCCTTAATAATTCCATATTTTTGACTTGTTCAAAACGAAAACCGGTAATTATGAAAAAAATTTTCATCCTTTCCTGCTTTGTCATTTATGCCATTGCTCTTTATGCCGGCAACAGTTGTCCCCGTGAAAAACTCCTGATGGACCGGGGGTGGAAGTTCCACCTGGGAAACGCTGCTTCAGTTGAGGCGGACTTCGGTTTTGGCGCTTCGGCCATCTTTGCCAAGGCAGGCGAATCATACGGGGCTGTTTCTCCGGGGTTCAACGACAGCACTTGGAGAACACTGGACCTCCCCCATGACTGGATGGTGGAGCAGGATTTCGTTAAAAGCGATAACCCGAATGTGCTCAGCCATGGTTACAAGCCCGCAGGCAGGCTGTTCCCCGAAACGAGCATTGGCTGGTACCGCAAAGCTTTCATGGTCCCGGAATCGGATAGGGGCAAACGGATCAGCATACGGTTCGATGGCGTGTTCCGTGACTGCAAAGTCTGGTTTAACGGGCATTTCATCGGGGGCAATATGAGCGGTTATTCCGAATTCAGTATCGATGTCACCGATTACCTTTGTTACGGCAATAGAAATGTCATTGCCGTCCGCGTCGATGTGACACAGTATGAAGGCTGGTTTTATGAAGGCGCAGGCATCTACCGCCATGTGTGGATGGAAAAGTCCCATCCCCTTCATCTCACGGATTACAGCGTTTTCGCCAGGGCGGAAGTCAGGGACGGGAAAGCCTATATCATTGCCGAAACCGGGATCAGCAATGAGACCGGGAAGGATATAACCTTTGACCTGCAATCAAAGATACTTGATCCTGACGGCAGGACCGTGGATTCACTTGATGTTGCCTCGATACAATTGACACAGGACCAGAACATATCACTTTATCCGAGCTTGTCGGTGAATAAACCCCGCTTGTGGTCACTTGACACTCCGGTCCTCTATACCCTGGTTTCACTTGTAAGATCAGGAGGAAAACTGGTCGACAGCATGTGCACCACCTTCGGGATCAGGACCCTGGTCTTCGACAAGGATAAAGGTTTTTTCCTCAATGGCCAGCACCTGAAGCTTAACGGGGTTTGCTGTCACCAGGACCATGCCGGTGTCGGCTCCGCCCTCCCTGACCGCCTGCAATACTACCGGATCGAGAAACTTAAAGAGATGGGCTGCAATGCTTATCGTACAAGCCATAATCCGCCTACCCGCGAACTGCTGGATGCCTGCGACAGACTGGGCATGCTGGTATTTGATGAAAACAGGCTGATGGGCAGCATTCCCGAATACATGGGCCAGTTTGAAAAACTCGTTCTCCGCGACCGAAACCACCCGTCTGTCATCCTCTGGTCCATCGGAAATGAAGAGTGGGTCATACAGGGAACTGAAACCGGGCATAATATTGCAAATTCCATGATCACAAAGCTCAGGGAATTGGATCCCACCAGGCTTTATTCCTATGCCGGGAACAACGGGAACGAGTTCACAGGGATTAACGAGCTGATGCCTATCCGCGGGTTCAATTATATGAACAACAATGCCGATATAGACAAGTATCATAAAGATCATCCCTGGCAGATACTGATGGGAAGCGAGGAAGCAAGCACGCTTTGCACAAGGGGGATCTATGTTAAAGATTCGGTGAAAGGCTATGTCCCTGATTATGACGTGACCTTTCCTTACTGGGGCACGACTGCCGAACACTGGCTGAAATATTATTCCGCACGCGACTTCCTGCTTGGCGCATTTGTATGGACCGGTTTCGATTACCGCGGGGAGCCCACGCCCTATGAATGGCCATGCATCAATTCCCATTTCGGCATCATGGATGTATGCGGTTTTCCGAAGAACAATTATTATTATTACCAGAGCTGGTGGGGCAATAAGGACGTGCTTCACATCTGCCCCCATTGGAACTGGAAAAGCAAAGAGGGTGAAATCATCGATGTGTGGTGCAACAGCAACTGTCAGACCGTGGAACTTTTCCTTAACGGGAAGAGCCTTGGCAGGAAAACGATAGATCGGTATTCACACCTTGAGTGGAAAGTCCCTTACCAGCCCGGTGTGCTGGAAGCCCGAGGGATAAGGGATGGCAGGAAACTGACTGCTGAAATTGAAACGACCGGGCTGCCGTCTTCCATAATACTAACCCCCGACCGCAACAGAATCAATGGTGACGGGGAAGACGTAAGCGTGGTCAATGTAAGCGTGTCGGATGAAAAGGGCCGCGAGGTTGCCGATGCCGGAAATCTTATTAATTTTGAACTGAAGGGGAACGGCAGGATCATAGGCGTTGGCAACGGGGATCCCAGTTCGCATGAAGCAGATAAATGCCAGGCAGGGAAATACCAGCGCAGGCTCTTTAACGGCAAATGCCAGCTAATCGTGCAATCGGGAACAGGAGCCGGGACTATTGAGGTCATTGCCAGTTCTGCCGGACTTACACCCGGCAATGCACTGATACAGGCCGGGACATGCACGCCCCGCCCCGGAGTTGAAAGTATAAAATAACCTTAAAACTTTTTCAAGATGAGCATGCTAAAAGAATTCAGGGACTTTGCCGTGAAAGGCAATGTGATCGACCTGGCCGTCGGTATCATTATCGGCGCTGCCTTCGGCAAGATCATTTCATCCATAGTGAACGATATAATAATGCCCCCGATCGGGCTGCTTGTGGGCGGGATCAATTTCACCGACATCAAGATCATCATGAAAGATGCGGTTACCGATCCTGCCAACGGAAAGATCCTTAAAGAAGCTGTTACGCTTAAGATCGGCAATTTCATCCAGACCCTTGTTGACTTCACGATCATCGCGTTTTCAGTATTCCTGATGGTGAAAGGAATTAACCGCCTGAGCCGGAAAAAGGAGGCAGAAGTCTCTCCTCCTCCCGCACCCACAAAAGACCAGGAATTGCTGACTGAGATCCGCGACCTGCTGAAAAAATAATCCGGTAAACTTTATTCATTCTTTGCTGAAATCTTTTCCGGGTGTACAAATAAAAAGGCTGTTTTCCTGCTACAGAAACAGCCTTTTATATCCGCCCTGAGGGCGGGTCTACGCCTCTTGATCCCCCCGGCAGGTCGTGGGTGTTGATCTGTACCGGGGAGAACAGGAGTCAAGTTCTTTATCCGCATCAATGACAGGAGAAATTCTCCCGGGTTGTCCGGAAATAAAAAAAATAATTCCAGGGGCAACCGCTTCGTGAATATTAACTCCCTATAATAATAAAAATTGCATATTTATGAAATCTTTATACACTTTATTAATTATTTCCCTTTTTGCCTATCTTCCTTCCCGGGCCCAGGTCCCCGGCACCTGGTATACAAGCGGCATAGGCGGAGGCGGTGCACTGTATTCACCCTCCATCAACCCCGGCAATCCGGAAGAGATCTACATGTCGTGCGACATGGGCGAAGTATTTCATTCCAACGACCAGGGTTTTACCTGGAAGGATGTCCCCTTTCAGCAGCTACAGGGCGGGTACGACGCCTGCGTACAATTCACCAGCGACCCCCTGGTACGGTATTGTATCGATTATTCTTCCATCCAGGGAGTGGATTATATCAGGCCTATGAAAAGCACCGACGGGGGAAATACCTGGAATGTCATCACGACCAGTCCATATCCTCTTCAGCCCAACGGTGACATTTTAAGATTACTTGTCTCCTATGCCAACCCTGATCTAATTATGATCGCCGATTACGGAACAATTTATTTTTCTTCGGATGGAGGAGCCACCTTCCATCTTATCCATACCTGCATCTCCAACGGCTCGGGGAATCATATCGCGGGGCTATTCTTCGACAGCCCGGATATTTATATTGGGACAAATGACGGGCTTCTTGCCTCAACCGACAACGGGCAGACCTTCAATACCATGGATGTGAACGGCATTCCTGCCAATGAATACATCCTTTCATTTGCGGGGGCCAGGAACGGCAATACCCTCAGGTTCTACTGCCTGACATCGGCAAATGTATGGGCCGGGTATCAGTACGGAAGCAATTACTGGAACGCGATGAAAGGCGTTTACCGGATGGACAATGCAAACGGGACCTGGGTTTCAGAAATGAACGGCATTAGTATCGGTACTGATTTTCCTGTCTTCGTCGGTATGTCGGCCGGGAATACGGATGTAGCCTACATCAGCGGAGGCAACTCAAATACAAGTCCCATTGTCATGAAATCCACAGCCGGAGGAGACTGGACCCATGTCTTCCTGACCAACAACAACCAGAACATCTACACCGGTTGGGCGGGTTACGGAGGCGACCACGGATGGAGCTTTCCCGAAGCCCCCTTTGGTTTTACCGTTGCTTATAACGATGCCAGCACAGTGATGCTAACCGATTATTCCTGTGCGCATATCACTACGGATGGGGGCGCCACCTGGCACCAGCAGTACCTGGGGCATGATGTCGAGAACCCGATGAACTCACCGACTCCCACAGGCAAAAAGTACCATGGATGCGGATTGGAGAATACTTCCTGCTGGCAGATATTGTGGGCCGACAGCCTTAACCTGCTTGCGGGATTTTCGGATATCAACGGGATCATGACCGATAATTCGGGGGAAAGCTGGAAATTCATTCCGGACCTCAGCCTGAATACCGTTTACCGAATTATAAAACATTCCAATGGGAAACTATATGCCGCTGCATCCAATATACATGACATGTACCAGTCGACCCGGATCTATGATGCCCAGATCGATGCAGGCACAGGAGCCGTTTATGTTTCATCCGACAACGGCAACAGCTTCAGCCTGCTTCATAATTTCGGGCATCCCGTTGTATGGATCGCTACCGACCCTTCCGATCCTGAAACGATGTATGCCAGCGTCCTGCATCATAACAGCCAGACGACCGGCGGCATCTGGATGACTTCCGGTTTAAGCTCCGGGACGTCTGCAACCTGGACGAAGCTGTCAGCACCCCCGCGCAGCAATGGCCATCCTTTCAATATAAACGTCCTGAACAACGGTGACCTGGTTTGCAGTTTTTCGGCCAGGAAACCCACCGGCTCTGTTGCCTTTACCGACAGTTCCGGGGTATATTATTACAGCAAAGCCTCATCAACATGGCTTGATCGCTCCGACGCCAACATGCGCTTCTGGACCCAGGACGTAGTGGTCGATCCAAACGACGCAACCCAGAATACCTGGTACGCCTGCGTTTTCGAGGGATGGGGAACCCAGGGGATACAAGGGACAGGGGGATTGTTCAGGACCACCGACAAGGGACTTAGCTGGACCAGGATAAACGATGACTACAGGGTGAATTCATGTGCCATCCTGCCCGGGAATGCCAATGAGCTGTATTTCACTACCGAGACCGACGGGCTCTGGTATACTTCCAATGCCGCATCATCTTCCCCTCAGTTCAGCCAGGTGGCGAACTATCCGTTCCGCCATCCCATGCGTGTTTTTTTCAACCCTTATAATTCATCCGAACCATGGGTCACTTCCTTCGGTAACGGCATCATGAAAGGGGGCGACTCAGCTACGGGTATTTTACTCGGTCCATCCGCCGTAATTGAAACAATCAAACTTTACCCCAATCCCTGCAGGGAGCAGGTCACCATAAGGATACTTTATGCAGGATCAGAACCTGGGTTTTCTTTTACAATCTGCGATGTTGCCGGAAAAGACCTGATGCATGGGACCCTGACTAGCCCTGATCGTCATGTAATTGATGTTTCCTGTCTTGCAGCCGGTTTTTATTCCCTGCAGGTATTCCGTGACGGCAGGCCTTCCGGGAATGCAAAGCTGGTCAAATTATAAGGAAGGGTGATTTATTTCTGACCGTCAATTTCCCCCCAAGGATATAAATAATATGTTGCTTTGGGGCAATAACCGTAAAAAGCTCCCCTATTCGCCCTTTTCCTATCTTTGCAGCCGCAATAATCAGTCGGCCCGGTCGTTTTAATCCTTCCATCAGCAGAAAGATTAACCCGGGCCCAGGAGAAGATGCCGAAATTACACCCCGCTTTACCGGATAAACTGACCGCATGTCATTCACATGTCGTTCTCCTGCTCTTTCTTTTCTTCCTGCACTCATCCGCCATGGCCCAGACCGCGACGAACTTCGCCAGGGAAGCCCAGACCGCTTTGCAAAAAGGGCAATATGTCGAGGCCCTGAAAGATCTCAACCTGGCGATCCAATCCGACCCTTCCATCCCCGAACTTTATTACATGCGGGGGTTTGCCAAATTAAGCCTGGATGACTATATTGGCGCTGAGCAGGATTTCACCAAATCCATCACGCTTTTCCCATACCTGCCCGACGTTTTCCTGGACCGCGCAATGTCAAGGAGCCAGCAGCAGAATTACCCGGGGGCGCTCGAGGACTTATCCAGCGCCGCAAAGCTGGACAGCACTAATGCAGAAATCTTTTTCACCCTCGCCAAGATCAAGCTTTATCTCAAAAAATATTACGCCTGCCTGGGAGACTGTAATCACGCCATCCGCCTGAAATATGAAAATGAAAGCGTTTATATCATTAAGGGAGCTGCAGAGCTGGGCATCGACCGTTTTGAAAATGCCCTGGAAGACTTTAAAAAAGCTATATCGCTGAACCCATCCAACGTTTACACTTATATCCAGCTGGGAACCGCCTGGACCGATAAATCCAAGTACGATTCCGCTCTGGTTTACCTGGACAAAGCTATAGCCCTCGACAGCAACAATATTTTCGCATTGTTCGACCGCTCCATAACGCTCATCAAGAAGAAAGACAATAAGGCCGGGCTTGCCGACCTGGATAAGATCATAAGGCTTTCGCCATATAACTCCTATGCATACTTCAACAGGGCCATACTTTTTAATGATATAGGCGACAGGAAATCGGCCATCAGTGATTTCGATAAAGTCCTCAAGCTGAATCCGAAGAATATCGTAAGCTATTATTACCGCGGGCTGATGAAGATGCAGGAAAACGATACAAAAGGGGCGCTTGAAGACATGGACAGGACCATAGAGTTGCTGCCTGATTACACCGATGCCTGGTATGCCAGGTACGAGATAAAGCTGAAGCTGAAAGATATGGCCGGTGCACAGAAAGATTATAAAATGGCTATGGACCTCGCCCATAAAAACAACATGTCGACCGACAGCCTGACGACAAGTAAAAAGAATTTCCTTGAAAGCCTGGTCAAACTCAGCGGGGATTTTGAAGAAATGAATACCAACAACAGCAAGTTCCAGAACCAGAGTGTCGACATCCAGCTGATGCCCATGTTCAGTCTTTTCCTCGGAAAGGCCGGTTACGATCAGATCGAGCTTTACGATACCTACCAGAAAGGCCATTATTTCACAGGGGTACTTTCTCTTACCGGCAAAACCTTCCTGATCACCGATTCCCTTTGCAATGCGCAGGTGGAAGTGCAGACAGCCAGGGTAAACTCGGGGGCCGAGCTGGCCGATGCATACGTCAAACGGGCTGTGGCCTATTCCGGCATCAAAAGATATAATGAAGCCTTTGTTGATTACTCTGCTGCAGAGGAACTCGACACCAGTTATGCACTGGTCTATTTTTGCAGGGCCGTTTCGCGTTATGACCTGATCCAGCTTATCAACTCCCTGGATGACTATGACCACCAGATAACCATAGGTAAAAGAAACCAGAAGGTTCGGGACCAAATAACCACTACCGAGCTCGAACATACCTACGACGCAGTTGTCTGTGATTTTGAATCAGCCCTGAAGACAGACACCGGGTTTTTCTTTGCCTATTATGACCGGGGGATAGTTTATTGCAAGATGGGTAATTACCATCGTGCCCTCGAAGACTTCACAAAAGCCATCAGCCTTCGCAAGAATTTCTCCGAAGCCTTTTTCAACCGCGGGCTGGTCCAGATCATGATGGGCGACTCCCAGAGCGGTTGCGAGGACCTCAGCCGCGCCGGCGAGCTCGGCATTTCAGAAGCCTATAAAGTCATCAAGAGATACTGCTACAAATAGCCCGGCAGGATACATCCGGGACCTGTATAAAGACCGCCCTGTTTTCCAAAACAGTATCCATTTAATTCCACCCTTTCATTCAATCCAAATCTATAGTATCAGTTCCTGCCCCGGATTCCGCGGCAAGCTGCAGGGAATTCACCGTGGGAATCCATAGTTTGAACGCCGGGTAAAGCACCGTTCCCTGATCCCATTGCAGTCCTGCAGGGCTTTCGTGGGGAGAGATTAAACATTCTGAATTCATAAAAGAATTCAACACGGATATATTACTTTTCGGAGGATAACAGATTAAGTAATAACACAAATCATGAACCATGAAAACAATTCATGCAGAAAAAATCATCATCGAGAATATCACGATGTGGAAGCTCACTTTTCAATTCGACAGGGAGATAATTGACCTTATTAAGACCATCCGCGGAGCCCGTTGGAACCCGGAAGGCAAATTCTGGTTTTTCCCGCTGGAACGCAGCACTCTTGCCTGGCTGAACCATAAATTCGAAGGAAAATTGTTTTTTTCAGAGAATGGAGAATACAAACCCGAGAAGACGAGTACGGTAAAAATTGTGGATACTGCAGATATGAGCAAGGGGCTGGAAAACAAGGAAACAAGGGATATGAACAAGGAGCTGAGAAACAAAGAAACGACGAATGTGAACAAGGGTTTGAGAAACAAGGATGAAACGGAACCGGACAAAATCCGTGAAGAATACCTCAAATCCCTGGTGGTAAAAAAATACAGTCCGCGGACTATTGATACCTATACAAGCATGTTAAGGCTATTCATGAATTATTACAAAGACAGGGACATCAGGAGCCTGGGTGATATGGAAATCCGTGATTATCTATTATACCTCATCGACAAGAAGAAAGTATCGGCTTCCTACCAGAACCAGGCCATCAATGCGATTAAATATTATTATGAGAAGATACTGGGACGGGAAACCAGGACCTATTATTTATCACGTCCCAGGCCGGCAACCCGATATCCGACAGTGTTGAGCGAAGAAGAAGTAATCCAGATCATCAGGCATATTGACAATTTAAAGCACAGGATGGTGATCTCGTTGATATATTCTGCAGGGTTAAGGATCAGTGAGGCAATCAATATGAAGCTTGAAGACATAGATTCAAAAATGGGATACATCATGGTCAGGGGCGGCAAAGGCAAGAAAGATCGAAGGACCCTATTGTCTACGAGCATTCTCAGCCAATTAAGGCTTTATTACCAGGTTTACAGGCCCAAAAAATGGGTCTTTGAAGGCCAGGACGGAGGCCAATACAGCGATGAAAGCATACAATCGGTATTCAGGAGGGCCATAGCCCGTGCCGGGATCAGGAAACACGTGACAGTGCATACCCTGAGACACAGTTTTGCGACCCATCTGCTCGAGCATGGCGTCAGCCTCAGGTATATTCAGTCCCTTCTGGGCCATAGCAGTTCAAGGACCACGGAGATTTACACTCATGTCACCAACAAAGGATTCCTTGATATTAAAAGTCCGTTCGATAACCTCAACCTGTGATAAAATTGTCAGAAGGTTTGCTTACATTTATATTCAGAAAAATGCTGTTGGTCAGGAAAATTGACGGGAGTGATTAAATCAGGATGAATTTGAATAACCATCAAATCCAAAATTGAGAACCACATCCAGTTTTATCCCCGAGTAGCATTTTGACCCTGTATTAATATAAAGGTTGCCGGAGTATTACAAGGAATATTCTGTTTATTTACTTGGCAAGTTGATAAAAAACCAAATATTTATTGTCTAAAACAAATTTTCTTTTCTTATATTTGAATGACTCAAAGTTTAATATTTTTAGTATGGAATCCTTTGGCAATATGAAATATCA
>Ga0182027_10002105_pt1 | contig 32503 bp, 30 predicted proteins | sample 712E1DmetaG_FD_121300 | JGI IMG/M metagenome (GOLD analysis project Ga0182027, IMG submission 121300) | Permafrost microbial communities from Stordalen Mire, Sweden - 712E1D metaG (Illumina Assembly) | ecosystem: Environmental > Terrestrial > Soil > Wetlands > Permafrost | place: Sweden...
CGCGCTAAGATAAAATAAAATACCGGAGCCGTAAATAATAAACTGTCAATTTCATCTAACACCCCGCCCATGCCCGGAAAGATATTTCCAGAATCCTTAACCTGGCAATCCCGTTTAAGTAAAGACTCCGAAAGATCTCCTAGCTGGCCAAGTACTCCTAGGCTTACTGAAATAACCAACAATTGTCCATACCCAAAAGGCAAAAGCGGCTTACAGGCTATTCCGCCCAGGATACTAAAAATTAAACCACCCAGCGAGCCTTCAACAGTCTTCTTAGGGCTAATCCGCGGCATTAAAAGTTTCTTGCCCCACTTGCTTCCCACTAAAAACGCCCCAATATCGCCTGCTTTAGTAATTAATAACAAAGCCGCCAGGAAACCCAGCCCCCCGGATAAATATCTTATTTTAATCAAAAAGCTGAAAAACCAGGAAACATAAAGTATACCAAAGAGCGTAGTTGAAATATTTACTATTACCCCGGAATTATCCCGGCGCTTAAATTGCATAAGAATAAGAAAAAACAGGGCCAAAACGATAAAAAGCAGCTCCCAGCTTTTAGTCGGCTCAAATCGAAACATTATCGATAAGGGAATAATCGTTCCCATGCCGATTCCGAAATATTTATAAATGCTGATTCCTTTTTTTTCCAGCATTACAAAATACTCATACAAGCCTCCGACAATGAACAAGGTAATCGCCAGGGCGCACAACCAATCAAAAAAAATCACCGTAGAAATAATACTAATCAGTACAACAGCACTAATTATTCTCTTGGTTAACATCTAGGCCCCCGAATCTCCTGTCCCTTTTTTGATATTCCTTAATCGCTACCTTTAACTCCTCTATCCCGAAATCCGGCCAGCATTTTTGAGAAAAGTAAAGTTCAGAATAAGATAGCTGCCAAAGTAAAAAATTACTAATGCGCATCTCATTACTTGTGCGAATCAGTAAATCCGGATCACTAATATCCGCAGCATAAAAATACCGGCTGAATTCCTGTGCATCCAGAGTTTCTAAATCTGCCTTTTTCTCTAAAACTTCTCGGGCAAATTTTTTAGCCGCATCTACAATTTCCTGCCTGCCTCCATAATTTAAAGCCAGAATGACTCTTAAGCCGGTATTGCCCTTGGTCTTCTCCTGGGCTTGTTTAATCTTTTCCTGAAGGTATTTAGGGACCGGTTCAGCCCGGCCAATTACCGTAAAACGCATATTATTCTTATGCAGTACTTTAATCTCTTGGCTTAAGAAAATATCCAGGTAGCGCATCAAAGCATTGATTTCGGTTTTGGGCCTACTCCAGTTCTCCGTTGAAAAAGCAAAAAAAGTAACAAACTGGATACCCAGGCTACTGGCGCCACGGATAATCTCTTTTACCCGCTGCACACCTTGGCGATGCCCGGCAGTGCGGCTTGCGCCTCTTTCTTGCGCCCAGCGGCCATTACCATCCATAATAAAAGCTACGTGCTTGGGGATTTTAAGATTTTCCTGCATACTACTGATGAACCCGGTAATCTATATTCGGAAAGAGATTGTCTTTATATTCAATATCAGCAAGCCAATTCCCATCTAGATTATTGGACTTGAGATCCTCATAAATCCGGTTAAACCTCAAAAGGTGGTCTTTAGTGCGGCGTATGGCATAACTAGTATGTGTACCGGTACCTAAAATAAATCCCCAATCCGAACTCTGCGCCAGGAGCAATTCGCGTAAAGCCTGATTCAATGCCCTAAGCCGCAGCCCCTGAGCGCCAGGATTGTTCCTGGCCAGCTCGCTCATCCGTTCTGAGGCGGCATGTAAGTGGCGATAAATCCAATCATTGGTCCCTTGCAACCACATTTCTGAATACCCCTTATAACCCCAACTGGAGAAAGACGGAGTAATCACCTGATTACGCGGATTCTGATCGAGATATTCACTAGGTGTGATTAAACCAATTTCATTCTGGTCACAAGCAATTTTCCGGAATAAGAAATCCAACCACATCGGTCCTTCATACCACCAATGCCCAAAAAGCTCGGCATCGTAAGGTGAAACCAGAATCGGCGGCTTACCCATGAGGTCATTCAGGTAACTTACTTGTTTCTGGCGATTAAACATAAAATTACCGGCATGCTCCGCCGCCCGGTCACGGGCCCACTGCTCAATATAAGGCTCCTTGTGATTGCTAGCCCCGGTAATCCGGTAATATTTTATTCCCGTATTAATCCGTACTCCATCCGGATGGATATAAGGCTTGATATAATCAAACTCCAGATCAAAACCTACATCCCGGTAAAATTCTCGGTAGCTATAATCGCCAGGGTATCCTTCAATAGAACTCCAGACCTGTTTTGAAGATTCCAGATCCCGGCCAAAGGCCGCCACCCCGCTACCCTTACAATAAACCGGAGCAAACACCCCATACTTAGGACGCGGAGTCCCATGCAATAGGCCATGTGAATCCGTAAAGAAATACTGAATCCCTGCTTCTTTAAGTATCTTATCATGCCCAGGGCAAAACCCACATTCCGGCAACCAAATACCCCGGGGCCTTCTGCCAAAAGTACTCTCATAATGATCCGCAGCCACTTTTACCTGAGCGCGTACCGAATCCTGACAAACATCCATCAGCGGGAAAAACCCATGCGTTGCCCCGCAGGTAATTATTTCTAATTTCCCTAAATCCTGAAATTTTTTAAATGCAGTTACCAGATTAGAATTATATTTTTGAAAAGTATCCCGGGCATGTGAAAACCTGTCAAAATACATCTGAGCCAAATTCTTAAAATTCGGTTGCCATTTTGTTCTCTCAATTTCTTTTTGGGTTAATTCGATAAGCTTATTAATATGCTTTAAATAACGCTCCTGCAAGAGATGATCAGACAGCATAGAAATAAGCGTGGGGCTTAAAGTCATCGTAATCCGGAAATCTATACCATCATTCACTAAACCCTGGAAAACCGATATTAAGGGGACATAGGTTTCCGTAATTGCTTCATAGAGCCAATCTTCCTCTAAGAAATTCTCATGTTCCGGGTGGCGGACAAAAGGCAAATGTCCGTGTAAAACTAAACAAAGGTATCCTTTAGGCATAAATTTTATTTGGTTTCTCTGGTTACGGTTGGAGTAATAGTACGCTCTTCTAACTTGTCCGCAGAAGTTGCCTTAACCGGAATTACCTGTTTTCCATCAGGTAAATAATAACGTAAGGTAAAGGTGCCATCCGGCCTTAATTTGATCGGCATTCCCTGCACAGTTACTTTAGCATCTGGCTCAGTCGCTCCGTATACAATTAACTCGCAATCGACTTTCAGCCAAAAACTTCTCTCTTTAATCTCTTTCTTGACCGGGCTGCTGGATAATCCTGAGCTGAATAAACCTTGTTTTATGCGCTCCTGCCAGGCGCCGCCTACCGGAGAGCTTTTACCCAGGCCAAAACCCATACCATAAAGCCGGGCAAACATCTGATCAGGGATCATCCACTCTTCATCAGTAACCCAGGAAGGGCCATCTAGCGGAGTTTGCACAACGTTAGAGCGCAAAATAGTGATAAATCTTCCGTCGGGCAGCATTAATCCTAAATCCACACACCAAGCGCGTCCCGGGCCATCCGTATCTACATACCAGCTATTGGCGAAATCATTAATCTGAATATCGAAAAATCGATTGGCATTAGTTCCGTTAAATATGATGTTGGTAACATCATAGACTCTTAGAACTTTTTTGGCGCGAGAAAAATCATTACCTAATTTATTCTTTAAACCCTGGATAGTCTGGTCATTTAGCTCCCAATAAGTATGCAACCAACGCGGATCGCGAACCTGCAGAACAATCTTATCCTGGCCATAGCAAGCAGGAAGCTCCTGCAGCCTGGACGGAGCAGAACAGGTATCCTGAGAATGAGAAAATTTTGTATTGGCTATCGCTGTTTCATAAAAACTGGGGATATCTTTATCTGGCTGCTTAACCGCAACCTTAGCCGGGAGTAATTTCTTTTTCGGTCCCAGCTTTAATTTAGATTTTGCTTTAGAAATAGTTTTCATTAATGCTTCTTTGGATTTCTTAAGTATTTTTTTCATCTCTACCTCCTTACCAGAAAAACGTATCCAAACAAAAAAATTAGCGCGGCGCGCTCCAATAAAAAAGGGGATACTCTCCCCTGTTCAAAACTATCAACGCGTTTAGCTTCCCCTAACCCTCCCTACTTCATTTTTTAGGCTTCTTCTCGGTTGACAAAGCTTGCTTTAATTCTTCTTCCAAGTTTTCTTTAAGCTTAGTCACTTTCAACAACTCTTCTTTTAAGCTCTGACTTACTAACTGATCCTGAACTGAAGTTTTCTTGGCTGCCTCTAAGGCGGATTTTAATTCTTGCGCCTCATTGTCTTTAGCCTTAACCTTTTCTTCCAAGGCTGATTTTTCCTGCGCATACTTGCTGGTCTTTTCCTCTAGAGCCAGCCGCGCGGCCATCTCTTTGTCCCGCGCAGACTTCTGGCGTTGCGCACTATTACAAGAACTAAGCGTGCTAAACAAAAATAAAGCGCTTAATACGGATAAAATTATTACGATGCGATTTTTTAAAGCGTCATCCATAATCAAAAATCCAAAGCGATTACTTAAGATTCTCCTGGGGTTCTTTTAAATCATAGGCCCCATTAGAATCGCCCTTAACCTTACTAACATTAGGCAAGATAACTATTTCTACCCGGCGATTTTGTTTGCGGCCGTCTTTAGTCTCATTGGAAGTCACCGGGCGATATTCACCATATCCAATTGCCGACAGGCGCTCCGGAGATATTCCCTGGTCATTTGCCAAATAATGCACAACACTTAAAGCCCGGGCAGTAGAAAGCTCCCAATTAGACTTCCAACCACTATGTTTAATCGGGACATTATCGGTATGGCCTTCTATACCGACATTAAACTGAGCCATATTATCTCTTAATACCCCGGATACCTTGGTGAGCAAAGGAAATGCCTCCGACCTAATCTTAGCTTTACCGGAATCAAATAAGAGGTCACCGACAACGGTAATTACCAGCCCCTTCTCCATCATTTGGAGTTTAACCTGCTTATCATCAATCTCCTGGCCAAGCTTCTGTTCCAACAAACCTTTAGAACGCGCAAGCTCATCCAGCTGAGCGCTTAACTCATCAATTTTCTGAGCATCGCTCCTTTTACCAACTTGAAAAATAAACGTACAACCCGCTAAACTAAAAGTTATGAATAATACTAATACATATTTAAGAAAATTTTTTATCATTCTTTCTCTCCTTAGCTTTACTTGGTTTTACCTAAACAAAGGCAAAACATGTACCAACAAAATTGCTCGGTCGCAAATCAGCCTTTAGCCTATTTATATTGAAACTTAAATATAACATAACCTGTTTTACTAGTCAAGTGTTTTGTCCACAACCACTTAGATAAAAATGGTATCTTTTCTGGCACTGCCTATAGAAACCATTGCAATCTTGACTCCCAACAGTTTTTGTAGCTCTAATAGGTAAGCCTGGGCATTAGGATGTAACTGTTTAAAAGATCGAGGTTTATTGCTCTGGTTAGGCCAACCCGGCATTTGCTTATAAATAGCCGTAGCCTTGCTAAGTACCGCTAAATCAGATGGAAACTCTTTAAAGATTTTACCTTTATATTTATAAGAAGTACAAATCTTTACTTTTTCTAATCCATCCAGCACATCCATTTTCATAATCGCCAGTTCCGAAATACCATTCAGCATTACCGACTCTTTAGCAATCACCGCATCAAACCAACCGCAACGCCGCGGCCGTCCGGTAGTTGCGCCAAATTCATTTCCTTTATCGCGCATAAGGTTGCCAAAATCTGCGGTAAACTCCGTAGGGAAAGGGCCTTCCCCGACGCGTGTTGTATAAGCCTTGCAAACGCCGACAACTTTATTAATCTTATCCGGAGATATCCCCGTACCGATACAGGCACCCCCCGAGATTGTCGATGAGGAAGTAACAAAAGGATAGGTCCCGAAATCAATATCCAGAAATGTCCCCTGCGCGCCTTCCAATAAAATATCTTTTTTTTCACCAATCGCTTTGTTTAATAATGCTGCGGTATTACAAATATAAGGAGCAAACATTTTACCAAAGCCCAGGTACTGCGCGTAGATCTTTTGGAAACTAAAACCCGGATGCTGATAAACTTTTCTAAAAATTTCATTTTTTTCTTTAAGATTGTCTTCCAGCTTATCCTTCAAAACCTCGGGATTTAATAAATCGACCATCCGGATTCCGCAACGGTTAATCTTATCGGCATAGCAGGGGCCGATGCCTCTGCCGGTAGTGCCGATTTTATTCTTTCTCTTGGTTTCACGCAGCTGATCCATATTTTTATGATACGGCATAATTAAATGCGCCAAAGAAGAAATCTTAAAGCGCCGGCTAAAATCAATGCCATTTTTACGCAACTCATCCAATTCACCTAACAGTACACCCGGATCAATCACTACCCCGTTACCAATACAACAAATCTTACCCGAGTGTAAAATACCCGAAGGAATCAGGTGAAAGATATACTGCTTATTATCAACCACTACCGTGTGACCGGCATTGTTACCCCCCTGGTAACGCACAATGTAATCTACTTTTTGAGAAAGTATATCGATTACTTTACCCTTTCCCTCATCTCCCCATTGCATACCTACAAGCACTATATTCATTTTGTCCTTTACGGTGTCATCGTAAATATCTTATGCGCGATGTTCGGATATTTAGCGATAAAATTCAGCTCATCATCAACCAGCGGCTTCTGATTATGCACATTAGCGTACCTGACTAACTCCAATATACGCGTAGCCTCGGCGTCATCTTTAAAAGGCACCTCTAGTTTTTCATAAACATTACGAAAACCTTTAATCCCGGAATATTCTCCGGCAGTAATTTTTCTTCCGGTTTCAATAATCTCCGGTTCTCCGCGGCCCAACTCTTCATAATCATAAAGTTCATAATTACGCCTATCCTTTAACGCCCCGTCGGCATGAATACCGGATTCATGGGCAAAAGCATTGCTCCCTACACCCGGCTGATTAATCGGAATGGGAACCCCAAAAGCATAGGAAGCATATTTACAAATCTTCCAGGCCATTTTTAAATTAACTTTTTCATCTAAATGGTAATTACTCATTCCCTGCCCGTATTTAATCGCCAGTATAACCGAAACTAAATCTGCATTTCCTGCCCGCTCACCCATACCGTTTACGCAGGTATTAATATAGGAATCTTGGCCGGCATCGCTGGCCGCCTTGGCTCCGGCAATCGAATTAGCCACCACTAATCCTAAATCATTATGGCAATGCACCTCAATCGGTAATTCCACTTTCTGCGCTAACAATTTTATTCTTTCGTAAATGCTAAAAGGCGTATCACATCCTAAAGTATCACAATAACGAATCCGATCAGCCCCTGAATCTTTGGCCTTAAGCGCAAATTCAATTAAGTAATCTAAGTTCGTTCTGGAAGCGTCTTCGGCATTTACACCGATACCGGCGGCCCCTAACTTTTTAGCTTCGCTGACTGCCTCCTGCATCTCCTGAATTATCGATTGATGATCAAGCTTACCTTTAAACTTATGCACAATCATCTGATCGCTAGTAGAGATGGAAAGATTTAAAAATTTTAATTGCGGCACCAATTTAAAAGCAGCTTTTACATCATCTTTGGTCGCCCGTAACCACCCGCTTAACCGGATATTAGAGAATCCACCTAACTTGGCTAATTCTAAATTCGCATTCAAATAATTTGTCTCATGCCGAGTCATCGGAAAACCAAACTCCGATTGAAAAACACCCATTTGATCCAAATACCAGTTAATCATCGTTTTCTGCAGCTTAGATAAACAAATCCGCGAGGTCTGCACCCCGTCGCGGTTGGTTACATCTAAAAGATAAATTTTAGGTTTATGCCCCATACTCACCTCATTTGCCTGCTTTACTGGTTAACAAATCATCCTTTTGCCCTTAAAACTTAAGGATCTTCCCCTATTTCTTGAATATTTTTTTTAAACTTTCTTTAGTCGGTACCCCTCGAGAAGAAAAAATTTCTTGATTATCCACAAGATAGCTGGGGCCGGAAGAAATTTGCAACTGTTTATTTAGGCTAGTATTTGCTTTAAGTAAGTCGATTGCCTCTGAACCTCTGGCGCAACTTTTTATTTTTGCGGCACTCACTTGACCAAGGCAATCCTCCCAATAAGTACTTTGAATATTTCCAGATCGGCAAATTAAATAATCCCAGAACCTTTCCGGGTAATATTTCTGCACGCAAACTCCCCGCAGATACTCCTCAACCTCAGGCTTGCCATGCTTAGCTTCAAAACCATTATCTTTTTCCTCGGCCAGAAAATGTAAAACCGGATTAAATTCTTTCAAAGTCGTCAATAACAAAAGCGAGTCTTTTTCAAATATGCTAAAAAATAAATCAAAATTTCCCGGCTTAAGGGGCTGATTCAAAAAATAAGCTATACCGCTAGCTTGCGGTTCCAAAATATAAAAATTACCTCTAAGTTGTAAATCATCCTTAATATTTTCAAAATTTTCTTCTTGCTCAATTTTCTTTTCTAAAATAAAAGCCGGTAAAGTCGAAATCGATAAATCTTTAATCAAGCTTTGGGCTTTTGGATCTGCATGATCTAAAGTATTGACGATCAATCCGGGAAATTTCTTTTTCAAACCGGACAGAACCGCCTCCGTACTACAGGCGCGGCAATTTTTTACGCTAATCACTGACAAATTTACGGCATTAGGCTTAGCAAATACACACTGGGCATTTAATGTTCCCGGATTTTGACAGATACCCATCACTTCTTTATTTTTACAATTAAAATCGGAATAACAAAGCGGTAAAATCCCCGCGATATCCGGATCATCGCTAATTTCTTCCGACAAAGACAATTCCTCAAGGCCGCAGTTAGTTAATTTACCATCCTGGATCTTTAAAGTTAACTTCCCTAACCGACGGCCCTGCCAGGGCGGACGCAGAAAATAAGCTTCACCAACTTTTGTAAGCGATTCTTCTTTTAGCGGGCCCTGGCCGACAAAAATTATATCTATTCCCTTAACCTTAGAGATAAGCTTTAAGTCTTCTTTCTCGCCTAAAGTGCTAAGAATTATCACTACTTGAGCACCTTCGTTCTTCAAGCGAACCACTAAACCGCTTACTTGGTCAGGCTGGCTTATTTTTAACCCTTCTGCCTTTTGCTTAGCGGAAATCCCGGTTAACCCGATTACCGCTAACTTTACGCCATCACAATCCTTAACGATATACGCAACAGCTTTATCCGAGTCTAGATTAGCACTTAAATACGCCGGATCAGTTTTTTTTGCATATTTAAGGAAAAATTCCTTGCCGAAATTAAATTCATCCGGCCCAACCCCAACCGCATCATATTTCATAAGTTCTAAAGCTTTATAGTTAACTTCAGAGCGCTGCATATCTAAATGGGTATTCTGGGTATATTCATCCAGCATTCCGCCGGCAGTAAAATTACCGCAATCCAAAAGTAGAAGCCCAGGGTATTGCTTGCGCAATTCCTTAATCAAGGTAGCCCGCCGCCGAATGCCTCCATCCTGACGAATAGGACAACTACAAGGATAAAGCATGGCATGCGTCTGGCCGCTGTAAATAACGGTTACATCTTTAGCATATAAGATGCCCGTCATTATGGCCAGGAAACTAAAAATCAAAAGGAGGTTTTTTACGTTTTTCACGTTCTGATTATTTTTACGGTGAGAATATTTTCCAATTCTCTTATCTTGTCTAAAATTTCCGGGCTAACCTGGCTATCGACATTAAGTACGCTGATGGCCTTACCGCCCGGCTTATCGCGGCCAAAAGTCATTGCGGCGATATTAATGCCATTTTTACCCATAAATGTCCCTAAGCTTCCAATTAAACCCGGTTTATCCCAGTTCCTAATGAAAACCATTTCCCCAATAGGATATAATTCCAAATAATAATCGTCAATTTTCACAATCCGGGGCTGCTTGTTGCTAGAAAGTGTTCCACAGACTGACTTAGTTTCCTTGTCCGTCTTAATCTCTAGCTGAATAAGATTAACAAATTCCCCTTCTTGAGCAGATTTTGACTCGCGCAGTTTTATTCCTCTTTCTTTAAGCAAAGAAACGCCATTTACAAAATTAACCGTTTCCTTTAATATCGGAGTAAGCACGCCTTTAGCTAAAGCCATGGTTACTGAACTTAAATCGTATTTGGTAATCTGCCCGCTATAATTTATCACCAGCTCCTGAAATCTACCTTCAACTAATTGGGCAGAAAACATCCCCAGCTTCTCGCCTAAATTAATATAGGGATTAAGAATTTTACATACTTCCGCCTCTAAGCAAGGATAATTAGCGGCGTTACGGATACCCCGGCCTAAAAGTGCATCGCGCACAATCTCTGCTACTTCAATCGCTACATTAATCTGCGCTTCTTCGGTAGAAGCACCTAGGTGCGGAGTAGTAATGACATTCTCTAACTTCAAAAGCTCGCTATCAGCAGCCAGCGGCTCATTTTCAAAAACATCCATCGCCGCTCCGGCAACTTTACCATCCTTAACTGCCTTAACTAAAGCCAGCTCATCAATAATGCCACCCCGTGCGCAATTAACAATCCGCACATTTTTTTTCATCAAACCAAACTCATTATCCGAAATCATATGCCGGGTTTCATCGGTTAACGGAGTATGCACGGTAATATAATCAGACTCTTGCAGTACTTGCTTTAACTCCGCGATTCCCACTCCAATACTTTCGGCAACCTGAGCAGATAAAAATGGATCATACGCTAAAACCTTCATCCCAAAAGAAAGCGCACGCTTAGCAACTTCCGAGCCAATCCGGCCAAACCCCACAATTCCTAAAACTTTATTATATAATTCCACTCCCATAAACTTCGAGCGCTTCCACTCTCCTTTTTTCATGGAAGCATTGGCTTGGGCAATATTTCTGGATAAAGTCAGAATCATGCTAAAGGTATGCTCAGCGGTAGAAATGGTATTTCCCGCCGGCGTATTCATTACAATAATTCCTTTGGCGGTCGCAGCTTCCAGATCTACATTATCCAAACCCACCCCTGCCCGGCCAATGACTTTAAGCTTAGTTGCTGCCTGGATTATTTCTTTGGTCACTTTAGTGGCGCTACGCACGACCAATGCATCATAATCCTTAATAATCTCTTTTAAAGCATCCGGTTTTAAATCCGTTCTTACATCAACCGTAAGCTCTTGAGAATCATTAAAAATCTTTAAACCTTCTGCGCTTAATGCGTCGCTAACTAATACTTTAATCATCTGCTGACTCCTTATTTGTTATTTTGGAACAAAGGTTGTAAGCTGTAAGTTTTAAGCTAATAACCGTAAGATCTATCCCTTTAGAAATACTTCTTCGGCCGCTCTGATCCCTGCGCCTAAAGTAAATTTATAACCCATCTGAGTAAGCACTTTTTCTAAACACGACAAACCCATAATAATATCAGACTCAGTAATAAACCCCATATGCGCAATGCGGACAACTTTACCCTTAAGCTCATCCTGGCCGCCGGCAATCGTTACTCCATAGGTATCGCGCATAGTCTTAACCAATTTTTCGCCATCAATACCCGCCGGGACCTTGGCTGCTGTAACTCCATCCGAAGCTGCTGTCGGAGCAAATAATTCTAAACCCAGAGCCTGCATCGCCGCACGCGTGGCATCGGCCATAATCCTGTGGCGTTTAAATATATTTTCCAAGCCATCCTGCTGCATCATTTTTAAAGCTTCATTTAAAGCAATAATCAGGGTAATCGAAGAAGTAAACGGTGTATCATTCTTATCCAAAGCCTTCTTAGCTTTCCTTAAATCCAGGTAATAACGGCCGCTCTTGGAAGCCTCCACTAATTTCCAGGCCTTAGGGCTAAGTGTAATAAAACCTAATCCCGGAGGCAACATTAAACCCTTCTGCGAGCCGGCGACTACCACATCCACACTCCAGGCATCCGTTTTTAAATCTACCGCTCCCAGCCCGCTAATCGCATCGACCACTAAAACCGCAGGAGTTTCTTTGACTACCGCAGCAATTGCCTGAATATCATTATCCACGCCAGTGGAAGTTTCGCATAAAGTCGCAAATACCGCTTTTATCTGCGGATTAGATTTTAATTTTTTGTTTATTTCTGCCGGGCTAACCGCCTTACCCCACTCTACATCAATAATCTCAAGGCTAATCCCGTAAGCCCTGGCAATCTCCGACCATCTTTCTCCGAATTTACCGCCTTGAACCACCAAAGCAGTATCACCGCAAGAAAGTAAATTGATTACCGCTGCCTCCATCGCTCCGGTTCCCGAAGATGAAATAATAAAAACATCATTGGCCGTTTGAAAAACCCATTTTAAACCCTGGCTTGCCTCTTTTAGAATCTCCTGAAATTGGGGCGTACGGTGATGAATAATCGGTTTAGCCATAGCCAAACTTATTTGAGGCGGTAAAGGAGTAGGGCCGGGAGTTAATAGATATTCTTTTTTCATTACATATTCTCCTTCAATATTTGATTTTTATTTTATTCTTATCTTATTGATTAACCAACCTGGCTTATTTTTTCTTTTCTTCCTTAACAATTACCTCATCCACCAGGCCGTAATCCTTGGATTCCTGAGCGGACATAAAATAATCCCGGTCGGTATCTCGCTGAATCTTTTCTAATGATTGTCCCGTATGATGCGCTAAAATTTCATTAATTCGATCGCGCAATTTTAAAATTTCTTTGGCCTGAATTGAGATATCGGAAGCTGCTCCCTGCACCCCGCCCCAGGGCTGATGAATCATTACTCTGGAATTAGGAAGCACAAAACGTTTTCCTTTAGCCCCTGCCGATAATAAAACTGCCCCCATGCTGGCTGCCTGGCCCACGCAATAAGTAGCCACATCGCACTTGATAAATTGCATGGTATCATAAATTGCCAGCCCCGCAGTTACCGAACCTCCGGGTGAATTAATATAGACATTAATATCTTTATCCTTATCCTCCATCTGGAGAAAAAGCAGCTGAGCAATTACTAAATTTGCGACATAATCGTCGATTGGCGTACCAATAAATAAAATCCGGTCTTTGAGCAACCGTGAATAGATATCATAGGCACGCTCAAAACCGCGGGTAGTTTGCTCAATAACCATCGGAACCAATACCTGCATTTTTTTCTCCATAATATCCTCCATAATTAAGAAGCTGCTTGCCAATCTGCTTCTCTTAATAAAAATTCCATTACTTTACGCGGCATATGGTCGTCGATTGTAATATTTTCTTTCTTGGCAATCTGGGATAAAACCAAATACACCTTAACCTGCTTTTTGGCTTCCGGCTGAATACCTTCTAAAAGCAGTTTATCCTGCTCATCGATTTTTTCCCGAGGCAACCCTTTCATCGCCAAGTCAATTTTAGTTTGCCTCAACATATCCTGAGTCTGGCGTTCAACTAGCCCGGCCGGCAACTTAAATTCTAAACCCTGAGTAATATTTTCAATTAACTCATTTTCAATCCGCTGCCGCTCCTGGTTTTCCTTAGTGATAAATATCTGCCTTTCCACTGCTTTCTCTAGTTCCGCTAAATTGGGGTATCCCAAAGAACGGCTGAATTTATCATCCAGGCTTTCAGCCTTACGCGATTCTTTAACCGAATCAATTTGCCGCTTAACTTCATCGCTGGAAACTGTAACGGTTTTATACTTAATTACCTGATTTTTATAGTTCTTTACCGCAATCTCAGGAGTAACTTCAACAGTGGCCTTAAAAGAAAGGCTGCTACGGTCAAGTTTGACATCGGCAATCTGCGGCAACTCAATCACATCAAGTTTTTCTGCGGCAATCGCCTGATTATAGACATCCGGAACCAACTCCTTTAAAACTTGCTCATGAACGCTGGAGGCATAATGTTTCTCTAGAACATCTCTAGGCGCTTTGCCCGGACGAAAACCCGGAACCTTGGCTTCTTTAGCAATTTGAGCAAAAACTTCCTCAAATTTATTCTTTACCAACTCTCCACTTACTGTAACATTAATTTCACACTTAGTGCTATCCAACTTCTTAACTTCCGTTTTCATTTGATCCCTTTCTTAAATGAGCAGGCAACTTATGGAGCAGCAAATGCGGCATAAGTTGTAGCGGTTTTTATTAAGTAAATCCACGTCTGCGAATTTATTCCGCCGAATATACCAAAATTCTAAAGAATTCTGGCATAGATTCTGAGGCAGAACTCGCCTTTAATTAACAATAATGGGATAACCTCTGGAACAACAGCAACCTAAGTTTTACCCCATTTACATCCTAAACTTCTCACCCAAATAAACCTGGCGCGCCTGCGGATGATTAATCAGTTCATGCGCCGATCCTGAAATAAGAATTACCCCGTCTGAAATTAAATACGCCCGGTCAGTAATTGCCAAAGTTTCACGTACGTTATGGTCAGTCAATAAAATTCCCAAACCTTTGGCTTTTAATTCTTTGATAATTTCCTGCGCTTCATTAACTACAATCGGATCAATCCCAGAAAAAGGCTCATCCAGAAGTATAAAAGAAGGATTGGTAACCAGGGCCCGGGTAATCTCCAGCCGCCGGCGCTCTCCGCCGCTTAAGGTATAGGCCTTATTCTTAGCTAAATGCGCAATATTTAATTCTTCCAATAAAGATGCCAACCTGCGCTTTCTCTCTGCCCGGCTCAAAGATAAAGTTTCTAAAATCGCATTAATATTTTCTTCAACCGTCAGCTTGCGGAAAATAGAAGCTTCCTGAGAAAGATACCCGATACCAAAACGCGCCCGCTCATGAATCGCCATATGGGTAATTTCATGATTATCAAAAACAATCGTGCCCTTATTCGGAGGCACAATCCCTACAATCATGTAAAAAGTAGTGGTTTTGCCGGCGCCATTGGGACCTAAGAGCCCCACAATCTCTCCGCGCTTAACCGTAATATCTACGCCTTTAACCACCTGGCGGCCATCATAAGTTTTAGCTAAACCTTTAGTTTCCAGGAGCCGCATCGATTTTCTCCGATTGGTAAATGATTATTTGGGGCTTGCCGGTCAAAGATATCTTTTTATCAAGTGAAGTATAAACCGCTTCCTGACTATAAGAAATATTATCCCCGCGCAATATCCGCACATTCCCTAAAGCCACAATTTTATTAATTGAGCTGGATACCGCTGCTGCTCCTTGAGCGGGAGCCGCTGCCTTATCTTGCTGCTTAGGAGTAAAATAAACCTGCAGTTTATCGCTGTAAATGGTTAAATCCGATTTTTCTACTTTAACATTATTATTAAATATGGCAATATTTTTTTCATAATCCACATCCAGCGGGCCGTCACAGGTAATCGTAATCTTTTCTTTTTTAGCGGACTGCTTATCCAGCGCCTGGATATCCAGCCGCACATCCTTTTCCAGCATAATCTGCTTTAATGCGGTTTGCCCCTGAGCGCCTTGGCCGGAAAGATTCATGTCCTGACGGGAAAGATTAATTTTATCCAGAGTCTTAACCATCTGCTGCTTGCGGTCCCAATCCAGAGTATCGGTAGTAAGCTTAGTTCCGCTGGCAGTAGTAATTACGACATTATCCTGCAAATGCACCAAACCACTTTTCTTGTTAAAATCACCGTTATCCGCAGTCAGATTAATCGTATCATTCTGCGCGTAATTATTACCTACCACTTTTTTTAGCTTAACTACCTCGCTAAATACATCTGCCGACTTTCCGGCAAGATCCCAGGATTTTTTCCCCTTATCCCCAAACCCGGAAAGAGAAAAATCTCCGATTTGCTGATCAGATTCCTTGCTCGCTACTTTAGCGGGTTGGGCGGGTTTTATTTCTTCAACTTCGGCTGCCCAGAGATGAACGTAGGTAGAAAATAGAAACGCGAAAGTTAAAACAATTCTTTTATGCACCATAAAATGCTAAAACATCTTTCCATTTATCCTGCGATTTAAGAATTAGTTCAGCCACTTCCCTAACTGCTCCCCGGCCGCCTTGACAATGAGTAATATAAGCGGCTGCCTCTTTTATCTCAGCCGCGGCATTAGCCGGGGCTATCGGCAGGCCGATTTTATGCATCAGCGATAAATCCACCAGATCGTCACCCACAAAACAAATTTCATCCAAAGCAACCTGGTATTTCTTAAGAATTTTATCTAAAACCATCGTTTTAGGAAAAATATCGGCAAAAACTTCCACCACCCGCATATCTTTTGAGCGCGGTCCAATAGCTTTGGAATTTTTGGCGGTAATAATAATCGTATTAATTCCGAATTTATGTAAGACATAAACGCCTAAACCGTCATGCACATCAAAAAACTTAGAATCCCGGCCGCTGGAATCATAAATTATCCTGCCGTCAGTCAAAACCCCGTCCACATCCAAAAGGAGCAGTTTAACTTTTTTAAAACGCAGCTTTAATTCTTCGGAAATCATCTCTAAGGGCATATTTTAAATTAACCCGGCTTTCAGCAGGTCTTGGACATCTAGCAAACCCACCGGGCGCATAAATTTATCGACCACCGGCACTTCATCAATTTTCTTAGCCTGCAATATCCGCATCGCCTCCGCCGCCAGCATATCTTTATTGACTACGGTCGGATTCTTGGTCATTACTTCCTTAATCGCCCGATGCTGCAAATTTTTATCACTGGCCAAATGCCGGCGCAGGTCTCCATCGGTAAAAATCCCCTTAAGTTTCCCGGCCTTATCCACTACAATGGCTGAACCAGCCCGGGCCCGGGTAATCGCCAATAAAACTTCCGCCACCAATTTATCTTCCCGGACGATGGCATTAGCTTGACCCTGGCGCATAATATCCTGGACACTTAAAAGCAGGCGCTTGCCCAAAGCTCCTCCGGGATGGAAAAAAGCAAAATCCTTTTCTTTAAAACCTTTGCGCTCTAATAAACATACTGCTAAAGCATCCGCCATCGCCAAAGTCGCCGTAGTGGAAGCAGTAGGTGCCAAGCCCAACGGACAAGCTTCTTTTTTAACCGAAACATCCAAAACTACGTCGCTGTATTTAGCCAATACGGATTTAGAATTCCCGGTAAGCGAAATAATCGGCGCGCCGATTTTTTTAAGTATCGGCAAAAGCTGTTTCATCTCTTCGGTCGAACCACTGTTAGAAAGGATAATTACGACATCATCACCGGTAACTTTACCTAAATCACCATGAATTGCTTCAGCAGTATGGAGAAATAAACTGGGAGTTCCCGTAGAAGCCAAAGTTGCGGAAAATTTTTGCGCAATAATTCCGGTTTTGCCCATTCCACTTACAACTACCCGGCCCTTACTCTTGAGAATTATTTCTATCGCTTTAATAAAACCTTTATCCAAGCGTGTCTTTAACAACCGGATAGCCTGCGCCTCAATTTCCAAAACCTCTTTTGCCCGCTTAATTATATCGATATTCACCCCAGACCTTCTTTCTTATTCTTCTATCGAAATCCCCTTTCCTTCTAATTACTTAAATACACAGAAGGTGCAGGATTCATAGTGCCTGCCTGATTTTCTTAATTTGCTTAAGGAGCTCTTCTAATTCTTTAAAATTAATCATGTTTGCTCCGTCGCAAGGAGCCATTTTAGGATCAGGGTGTACCTCTAAAAACAAACCATCGCAACCAAAAGCCACCGCGGCCCGGGATAGCCCGGCAACAAACTCTGTCTGCCCTCCGGAACAGGCACCCTTACCTCCGGGAAGCTGCACACTATGCGTAGCATCATAAATTACCGGAAATCCAAAATTGCGCATAATCCCTAAACTACGAAAATCCGTAACTAAATTATTATACCCAAAACTTACTCCTCTTTCGGTAATTAAGATTTTTTGATTGCCGACACTTTGCACCTTTTTAATTATAGGCAAAATATCCCAAGGTGCCAAAAATTGGCCTTTTTTAATATTTACCACTTTACCCGTTTTAGCAGCAGCTAAAACAAAGTCTGTCTGCCGGCATAAAAAAGCCGGTATCTGAATAATATCTAAAACTTGCGCGGCGGCAGCCATATCTTTTACACAATGCACATCGCTTAAAATAGGCACCTTGAGCTTTGTTTTTACTTTCTTTAAAATCGCCAGCCCCTTCTTTAGGCCCGGCCCGCGATAAGAATCTACGGAAAGCCGGTTGGCTTTATCAAAGCTAGATTTAAAGATAAACGGTATCGCCAGATCCGATGCAATATCCTTAATCTTGGCGGCTGCCTCAAGACAAGAACTTTCTGATTCAATGGCACATGGCCCAGCAATCAAAACCAGCGGAAAATGCTCCCCAAATTTTATATTTCCCACATTGACCTGATGCATTAGCTGGCGCCTTTCTTTAATTGTTCTAAAACCTTCTCTAAATCCTTAGGAGAATCCACGCCCACGGTATCAAATTGCGTCTGGATTACTTTAATCCTGAAACCTTCGGCCAAAACACGCAACTGCTCTAACTTTTCCGTTTTTTCAAGGTTAGAAACCGGCAGATTTTTATAAGTAAACAGAAAATCCTTAGTGTAACCGTAAAGGCCGATATGCTTATAATAAGTTACCTGGTCAATTTCGGCATTCGGCGCTAAATAAGGAATCGGCGCGCGCGAAAAATACAAAGCAAAATTATTTTTATCCACCACCACCTTGACCACATTAGGATCAAGTAGTTCTAATACATCATCGATCTTTTTCATTAGTGTAGCCATATTAATCATTTTATCTTCTAGTAATGCCCGGGCTACAGTATCAATCATCATGGGATGAATTAACGGCTCATCCGCCTGAATATTAATAATAACCTTTACATCTATTGGGTTAACTACCTCGCTAATCCGATCAGTACCACAGGCATGCTCTTTAGAGGTCATCACCGCTTTAGCTCCGAATTCATTAGCTGCCTTAAGAATAATCTCGTTATCGCAAGCAATAATTAAATCATCCAGCATACGGGATTGCTTAGCCCGCTCCCAAACATGCTGCAGCATCGGCTTACCCATAATATCCGCCAACACTTTACCGGCAAACCTAGTCGATGAATATCTAGCCGGAATTACCCCGATAACATCCATCATTTTATCCTCTCTAAAAGTTCGCTTGTGCTGGTAACTGCCGTTCCCAATTTACCTACCACAATTCCAGCGGCAAAATTAGCAATATGCGCTGCTTCAAGCTTAGAAGCACCCACACACAAAGCTAAAGTAAAAGTGCTAATTACCGTATCTCCTGCCCCGGAAACATCAAAAACCTCCTGAGCTACCGTAGGAATATGCGTCAGGCGGCCGTTCTTTTCCAATAACTTCATTCCCTGCTCACCCAGGGTAACCAAAATAGAATCAAGATTAAGATATTCTAAAATTTCCCGAGCAGCCAAATCCACATCTTTATCGGTAAATAATTTATCCGTATTTATTTTAAAACGATTAGTGGTATCATTGATTTTAAGATTTCTAATGGCATTTTCCAACTCTTTACGGTTAGGCGTAATGGCATTAACCCCTCGATAATACTGGAAATTTTCCTCTTTAGGATCTACAGTAACAATCTTCTTATGCGCTTTCGCCAAGCCAATCAGCTCTTCCAGAAGGGCAATATTGATCACCCCTTTACCATAATCCTCAATGATAATTGCATCAAAGGAATCGATATTTTTCTGGATAAATTTCAAAATTTTCGCATTTAATTTTTTCGGCAGATCATGCGTATGTTCCCAATCAACCCTAACCACCTGTTGATGGCCGGCCAGAATGCGGGTTTTAACCGTGGTATGCCGGTTATTTTCTGAAAAAATTCCCCGGGTATTAATTTTTCTTTTCTTTAATTCATTAAGCAGGATTTCGGAATTAGCGTCAGATCCGGTAACTCCCAACAAAGTAACCTTGCCTCCCAGAGAACAAATATTATTTGCGACATTCGCCGTACCTCCGGGAACAAATGTACGTTTCTTGGCCCAAAGCACAGGAACCGGAGCCTCAGGAGAAATTCTCTCTACACTTCCCCAAATATATTCATCCAGGATTAAATCCCCCACTACCAGGATCTTGGCTTGATCAAATTTGCGCACTATCTCTTTTAGTCTCTTCACCCTCGTACTTCTCCTTATTCATTCACAAATTTTAACTCTGCGCCTTTAAATATCTAAACACCCAAAAGGTGCGGAATTCATATACTCTCAATTACGCTTTGCGCTAAAAGAGGCAGCATAATTTCATGATGCCCGATAATATAATAACCTTTACCGCCTGAAGACGTGGGCCGGCTAACCACATTTTGCGCCGCGCGATACTGATAAATCATATCAAAATTTGCTGAAGTAAAATCTTTAACCTTATTTCCCAAGTTGCGGGTGAGATTTAAAGCTTTTAAAAACACTTCCGGCAGTAATACCGCCGAACCAAAATTTAAAACCACTCCCCCCTGGTTTAAGGAACGGATGTTTTCAACTAAAATATGAAAATCCCGTAATGAACCCACTCCGGTTGAGGCGGCGTCAAACGAAGGGTGCTGATGAATGATATCCGTACCAATTCCTACAAAAACACAAACCGGTACTTTATGTTTATAAGCATTGTAGATCAAGCTTAAATTCTTATGTGCTAGAGCCGCGGTAGCCATCTTATTAGCCACAGCATAACCTAATCCAAAACCTGTTTTTACCCCTTCTTTAACTGCAGAATTTAGAAAATCCGCGGTTTCCTTACCCATACCAAACTTACCGTCTTTAAGATTGGCAGCAACATCTTCGGAAGTTTTTCCCTGGTAAGCAATCTCAAAATCATGAATAATCCCGGCGCCGTTTAGACAAATACAGGTAATGATTTTCTTCTCCAACAGCTCAATCAACACCGGATTAAGGCCGCATTTAATAACATGCGCACCGGCCATAAAAATTACACCTTTATTTCTTTTGCGCGCCGAAACAATATCCGAAGTAACCGCACGTAAATCCTTGGCTTTTAGAATATTGGGTAAAGAATCAAAAAATGCCGCAAAACTCTTACCCTTAGCCGGTTTAAGCGCAAAATCACCCTTATTCACCTTGCTCAAACGCTGCTTAATTGAATATCTTTTTATTTTCTTTAAGTTAATCATAAATTTTATATATAGGTAAATCCTTCGCTTCGCTCAGGACATTAAGCTGTTGGGTTTGTTGCCAAAAGCTTAATGATTTTAACACAATTCAGCCTGAAATCAAATAGATATTTATGCAACATTATTAGCGGATGGCTTGGCTTGTTTTAAGCGGGGCATGGAGGCCAGGAGTGGGCATGGTTCACCCTCTAAATAGGTACTTAGTGAGAGCGACGCCAGCCGATCCGAGCGAAATTTGCCACGCTGGGGCAAACAAGCGTCCCTGCGAGAAACAAGACAAGGCAGACGCTTAAAAATCTATTTAATTTTTAAAATCGATTCGGCAGCCAAGAGTACATCCTCAACAGTAGTGGCTTTAAGACAAGCAAAACCTTTCTGACAGTTGTGTGCCAGGCAAATAGTACAACCCACGGTTTTATACAAAACCCTGTTCTTTTCTCCTAACGGGCCCCAGCGCTGCGGGCTAAGCCCAGCTTGGCTGCGCCCAAAAATCGTAATTACCGGTACACCTAAAGCAGAAGCAACATGCATCGGACCGGAATCCGTTGAAATAAATAATTGGCATCTTCTTAATAAGCTGGCTAATTGGCTAATTGAAGTCTTCCCGGTTAAATTCACAGCCTTAGTCTGCATATTTTTAACGACATCCTCTACCTTTTGAAAATCTTTTGGCCCGGAAACAATGCATACCTTAAAACCATATTTTTGAACTAGCCTATCTGCAACTTCGGCAAATCTTTCTGCCGGCCAAATTCTAGAATCACAACTTGCAGTTGCATGAATAGCCAATATTTTATCGCTATCCTTAATCCCCTCTTCTTTAAACAAAGCTTCAACCCATTTTTCGGATTCTGGCCTTATCGGCATGTACAAAGAAACATCTTGAGGCTTAATCCCCAAATACCTTACTAAATCCAAAACATACTCTGATTCATGCTTTTGCCCGCGCTGTTTGTCATGTTTAATCCTGTCAGTAAGCAGAGATTTTAATTTCCGGTCGTATCCTAAACGCTTAGGTATCCCGGCTAGAAAAATTAATAAATGCATCCGGCTAGTCGGATGCAAAACTATTGCCAAATCAAATTTATTTTTCCTTAAAAACCCGGCAAACTTAAGGGTAGCCCACCAACCCTTGTTTTTTGCATCTTTATCAAAAGTTATCACTTCATCTAAATCCGGATTACCTTCCAGCACATCTTTAGTGTAAGGAGAAACCATCATTGAAATATAGCATTGCGGAAATTGCTGCCTTAAAGCTTTAATGACCGGCGTAGACAACAACACATCTCCTAAACGGTCAGTGCGCACGATAAGAATCCTTTTATACTGCTGATCTACACTTTCACCCCTACCCGCCAGCATAGATTGAACCTGATTAAACACATCCAGCGGATTAATCGAAGTTAAGCATTTCAAGGTGCCAAAACGGCACTGCGCTTTTTCACAAGGCCGGCAAAAAATATCTTTCTTGACTATGGCACTCTTGGACGACCAAGGGCCGTATTTTTTTTCATCAGTAGGCCCGAATATGGCAACTACCGGTATCTTTAAATAACTGGCCAAATGCATAATTGCGCTATCATTGGTAATTAAAAGCTGTGTTTGCTTAATTAGAGCGGCCAGTTGAGTAAGATTAGTTTTAGCGCAAAGATTAATAATCTTTTGAGGATTAGCTTGCGCAAGATAATCGCAAATCGGCTGATCAAACTTATCGCCGACTAAAACAATCTGGTGCTCTTCTTTGACCAGCTGGCTGCAAAGCTGCCTAAAATTCTGCTTATCCCAGCATTTAACCTGGCTTCTGGAACCCGGAGCAATCACAATAAATTTTGCATTATTGCCTAAATTCCGCTCAATTAAAATACGATCGATATAATCAACATCTTGCGCAGTAATATTTAATGACTGAGATTTTTCATCGCTTGGCGAATAATCAGAAAGGCTAGCCCAGAAAAGATGCTTATCTTTCATGTGCCCAACCTTAGCCGGAATCCAGCGCAACGCGCCAAACAGGTTTCTTTTTTTAGCCGGTAGAAACGCACCAAAAAAACTGTTACGCAAATCCACCACAATGTCAAAATTCATTTTACTTAACGTAAAAAACAACTTTATTTTATCCCTTAGCTTGGCATGCTTATCAAAGATAATTACCTCTTGGACTGCGGGATTATTTAAAAAAATCTCTTTGGGACGCTCTGGCACAAGACAAGTAATTTCTGCCTGCGGATATTTCTTACGCAACGCATCCAAAACTGGTAAAGCCAGGATGCAATCTCCGATATTACTTAAAGTCACAAAAAGGATTTTCATTTTTTAAAAATTTGTTTGACTTGAGCTAAAACGTCTTGAGGCGTAACTGCCCGCATACAACGATTGTCAATACAATTCACTTTATAACAGGGCACCGGACAGGCGGTATCTTTTTGTAAAACCACCGCGTTTATCGCCGGATACGGCCCGGTAATATTTTGAGCTGTAGGCCCAAAAATCGCAATTATTTTTTTAGCGCCGACAGCATTAGCGATATGCAAAGGCCCGGTATCGGCAGTAATAAATAGATCAACTCTGTGGGCTAATGCCCCCAGCTGCTTTATATTAAAAACACCGCAGGCAATTAATGGCGCCTGGCGCATCGCGTCTTTGATTTTAGTTGCCAACAATAAATCCGAAATACTGCCGGTAATAATTATTTTGGCGCCAGTTTCATCAATCAATTTATCTGCTAATTGCGCCCAATAATCTACTGGCCAACGCTTAGGCATCCAATTGCCCCCCGGGTTAATGGCCACCACAAAATCCCGGTCTTTAAGTAAATTCTTTTGGTAAAAATTATTTACACTCGCTTCATCTTCCGGGGTAAAAAAGAAATCTAAATACCGGTCCTCAACCCGCAGGCCAGCTTTTTCGATTACATCCAGGTAATAATCTATCCGGTGCAGGGAATCTTTTTTGGGCGGTATTATTTTTTTAGTTAAAAGGAATGCACGTTTTTTAGTGTAATGGCCAATCCTCTGTTTAATACCGGCTAAGCGGCAAATCAACGCGCGGCTAAATGATCGATGCAATAAAAATACCGTATCAAAATTTTTTTTCTTAAGCAAGCTAATGAAATTGAGCTTCTCAAACACCCCTTTGTGCCGATCATGTTCGTCAAAAATAATCACCTCATCCAAATGCGGATTGCCTTTTAATATCGGATAACAACGGCTGGGAATTATACAGGCAATATAGCTATTCGGATAATTTCTGCGGATATTTCTGATGGTCGCGCTGGAAAATAAAACATCGCCTAACCAATTAACGTTAAAAATAAGAATACGCTTGGCTTGTAAGCTTTGGCTCATTTACACTCCGGAGATCTTATTTTTTAGAGCTTGCTGATAGATCTCTTCCGTATTATTAATCATCTCTTCTTTAGAAAAATTAGCGATAATAAATTCTTTCGCCTGGGCACCAAGCTTGCGGCGAAGCTCATGATCCTTAAGCAAAGTTATAATTGCCTGCGCCAGAGCCGGCGCGTCAGCCGGCGCTACTAATAAACCAGTTACCTTATCCTGAATCAGGGTTTTAATTCCGCCTACAGCTGAGCCAACTACTGCTATTCCTTGCGCCATTGCTTCCATCAAAGCCAACCCCAAGCCTTCCTGCAATGAAGGCATAACGAAAATATCCATCGCCGCCAAAAAATCTTTGGTATTCTTCGCCTCCGGAATAAATACAATACTGTTGCTTAATCCTAAAACCTGGGCCTTTTTAATCAAAGCATCCTCAGTCTTACCTTGGCCGATAATCAACAACTTAGTGTTGGGAAAATCTCTTGCAACCTTCTGCATCGCCTGAATAAGATACGTGTGGCCTTTAACTAAAGATAAACGGGCAATAATCCCGACTAAAAAACCTTCTGATACACCTAGCTTCTGACGTAAACTAGCGCGCCCTGAAGAATCCCCGAAATTTTTAGTATCGATACCATTATGGATTACGCTGATTTTATTTTCATCAAGCTTAAAATCAATAACCAGGTGTTCCTTGACCTGCTGGCTAATAGCAATTACTTTTTGCCCCCAACAACCAAAAATCCGGCGCAAAGACCTAGGCTTAAAAAATCCATGACAGGTAAAAATATGCGGTTTATCTAAAGAGCGACTCAAAAAATACCCTAAGACTTGCGTAGTCCGGCTATGCGAATGAATCAAATCGATATTAAAATCCCGCACAACTTTTTTTAACTTCCAAAAACTAATCCATATCTTCGGGCTGATTTCATTCTTGGTATTTAAAGGGACTTTTAACAGGATTATTCCTGCCTTGGCGAATTTATCTTCTAATTCTCCGCCGCAAGAAGCCAGATAAACCTGATGGCCTTTTTGTTTTAATCCACTAGCCAAAGTAAACAAATAGCTGGTAATCCCCCCTACATTAAGATGGTTAGCAATCAAAAGTATATTCATTCCACACCTTTCCGCAACCTATCGGATACTGGCGCATTTTCCGGCGTAAATCCATTAAGCGCCGGGTGGATACTTAAGCGCCAGATACATTTTATTTTAATAACTTCATTACCGCATCAAAAACTTCCGCCGGGCTAATCTGCTCCATGCAACGCTTAGTGCGGCATTTAGTTCTATAACAAGGGCTGCAATTTAAGTTTTTGTTAATCACCGTATAATTTTCTCCGGGTGGTAAATGCCGGCGCGCATCAGTTGGACCGAATAAGGCAATAAAAGGAGTGCCGACTGCCGAAGCAATATGTAGCGGAGAAGAATCCCCCGAAATAAAAACCTGGCATTTCTTGATTAATACGGCTAATTCATTAATATTAGTTTTACCGCAGGCGTTAATAATTTTTGTATTTTTTAAGGAATCAACCAATTTACCGGCCAGCGCCTGATCTTCTTGTGTACCGGTAATAATTACGCGGACATCTTTTAATCCTAGCTCTTCACACAAGCTAATTAAATGTTTTAACGGCCAAAACTTGGTGCTCCATCTTTGCGATGCGCTAATATTAATTCCCACTACTTTTTGTGCCTGGCTAAGCCACTGGGCGTTGAGGAGATCCTCAACTGCTTTTTCATCTTCCCGGGAAGGCCAAAGCTCTAATGCATTATTCAACAGGTCAATCCCCAGCATTTTTAAAATCCTAAACTGGTGGGTTACCGGATCAATTTGCTCTTTCCGGTCGCAAATAGTATGATTAAGCAGAAAAGAAAACTTCCTATTGTTGTAACCATAACGGTTTATGCAACCGCTAAGGTAAGCTAAGCTATGGCTGGCGCGGCTATTCTGCAGGTCAATTACCAGGTCAAAATTCTTTTTTCTTAAAATACGGCCGATTCCCCATAAGCCCGCCAACCCCTTGTCTTTATTTTTTAAATCACAAACCAATAGCTCGTCAACGTAAGGGCTTCTTAAAAGAATGTCCTTAGATTCCTCGCCGATGAGAAAACTTATCTTATAATTTCCTTGCGGGAACTTTTCCCGAATTGCCCGTAAGGCCGCCGTTGAAAGAATTACGTCACCTAAAGAGCTAAGCTTAATCACCAGAATTTTAAAATTACTCAAAACCTCCCGGTATACATCTAAAGTATTTTCAACCATCAACTCCACGCTATATTTTTCTTTAACCTTAGCATAAGCATTTTCTGCCAGCTCTCTGCTAAATTGCGGATCTTGGAAAATACGCATAATCGCTTCAGCCATGCTTTTAGAATCTGCCGGAGGAACCAAAAGCCCATTCTTGCCATCTTCAATAATATCAATCACCCCTCCAACCTTAGTCGCCACCACCGGAACCCCGGCTGCCTGTGCCTCAACCACGACCCGGCCAAAGGCTTCATGGGTAGTTGTAGCTAAAACTACTAAATCCAAATGCTCTAATATTCCGGGAATATCCCGCTGCGTACCTAGAAATTCCGTGCAATGCCATAAACCCAGCCGGCGCACTAAAATCTGCAGTTCTTCTTTATACGCCTCCTTGGAATCCGGAGAATCTCCGACAATCCAGATTTTTAAGCGAGGAACCAGCCTGGAAATTCGCGCCATCGCTTTGATAAAATGCAGATGCCCTTTTAAAGGAGTAATCCTGCCGATAATCCCGACGTTAAAATCCTCTTTTCTTTTATCTTTAGGATCCAGGTATTTAAATTTCTCCAGGTCTACGCTACGCGGAACAAGCTTAATGCGCTCATGCGGCACAGCAAAATCTTCAATCATATGCCTGGCAATCACGTTACTTAAAACAATTACTCTTTTTGCCCACCCCATCACCACGCTAAAAAAATGTTTTTTGTAATATCCGTGGCAGGTAGTAACCAGTATGGCCCGGCTGCGGCGGCAGGCAAAATAAGCAATCCAAGCCGGCACCCTTGAGCGGGCATGCACAATATCAATCTCTTCCTGGTTAATTATTTCCACTAATTTAGGAATTAATTTGTAGATCGAAATAATGGATTTCTTGTTTACCGCCAGAAGATAGTGTTTAGCGCCGCCAGCCTCTAGCTCCTTAACCAAGGCTCCGCCGGCAGAAACCACTACCGATTTATGGCCCAGACGGACCAAATACTTGGAAAGGTCCACGGTTCCGGTCTCTACTCCGCCGACGTTAAGTTCAGGTAAAATCTGCAATATTTTCATAGTATTTTATTTAACCCTTCGATTACTTTTAAATTATCTTTTGGAGAATTAATTCTGGGCTTATCTGCCAATAGCTGATTAATGCTCAAGGATATATCTTTAATTTGCCTTAAATGTATATACCCTTTTTCCTGGTAGTTTTTTAAGAAACGCCTGTGCTTTTGGCTAAGATTATCGGAATCAAAAACTACCACGTATTTCTCCGCACTGGCCGCCTCGGAAATCATCGAGATACTTTCCGGAGAACTAATGATTACGCTGCTTAATCCCAATATCCCGCCTATAACATCAGGATTATTATTCTGGCGCGCGATGACTAAAAGTTTGCAACGCGCATAACCGGAAAATTCTTTTTTAATTACTTCCTCCACTTCACCAGAAGTACGCCGGGAGGTAGAAATCAGGATATCTATATTTTGTTTCTCTGCGGATTTTTTAATTTCTCTGATTAAATCCATTATTACCTTAAGGCCCAAAGAAAATTTCTTGCTATCGCCACCGATTAATACTCCGATACAAGGATTAAGCAATGTCCCTTTCAAAAGCCCGGATTCCTCTAATCTTTTAGTCTTGTGGTTCAAATATTCGACATCAATCAAATTAAGCGCTCCTTCAGTAATCACCACATTTTTAGCCCGGCTTACCCGGTCATGCTTAGGAATAATCACCAAGTTAAACTTCTTTAGGCTTAAATACGCCGGCCGCATGAGCACTACGGATTTAGCCTGATTTTCTTTGGCCAATAGATAATTTACCGCACTAACTGCTCCTCCGGCAGAAATAATAATATCCGGCCGAGCGTCCATCAAACTCTGCCAACTCTGCAAAGTTAAAGCATAACGTAAATAACGCATGCCATTACCCTGCCCCTGATACTTACCGCTAAACTTAGCAGCCCAACCTAAAATAAATCCGGACAGCGATGAGCGAAACTTTACTTCTTGAACCACTAGTTGGGTTTTTATACCCCGATCCTTTAGCTGCTGGCGAATTAACTTAGCTACCCCTTCAGACTGGCGCAAATGCCCGGTCTTAGCATCCGAAAGGATTAAAACTTCTTTTTCCCGGCCATACTTATAAATCTTATAAGTCCAGAGATATTCATAAGGATATTGAAGAAGATATTTTTCATAAATGCTGATTAATCTTTGTAAATTCTGCTGCAAATCCTTTTCAGAATCACCGCTGCGGGTTACCGTAAAAACCTGGTCCAGAATTAATTTAGTATGCGGCCCCTTAATGCGCGTGTAGTAAATAGGAATTATCGCACAATCATGCTTTAACGCCAGCTTAATTGCGCCCGTAGACATAGAAGCTTCTTTACCGAAGAAATTAACCAACTGACCACCTTTACCGCCCTGATCTACAGTCATGCCGATTGATTGATTACTCTTAAGCACCTCAATTAGCTCCCTAACTCCGGCGTCCTTATGAACAATCTTTGCCCCTTGCTTAAGCCGGTAGGTATTAAGCAAAGCATTCAGCCTGGGGAAACCCTGATCACGCACGAATAATACAAAAGGAACATCTAAATTTGCGCAAATAATATTGGAAAGCTCCCAATTACCTTCATGCACAATAAGAAAGATTACCCCTTTACCGCGCTTAAAAGCCTCGGTAGCGTAATCTCTATTTTCGATATGAATATATTTTTCAAGATACTGCTTATTGATGCGGGGAATAAAAGAGATCTCAACCAGATTCTGCCCGAAGGCCTGATAAGTCTTACGCGTAATCCTGGCGCTGGAGGCATAATCCAGATTATCCGCAACCGTCTTTTTAATATTAGCGTACGCCACCGCCCGGTGCTTACGGTCAAACAGATAAATTAAATCCCCCAGCCTTCTGCCCAGAAAAAGGCTGAAATTTAAAGGTAGGAAGAAGGTAAAAAAACTTGCTACCCTAAAAAGAATACAACTTAAGTAATCTGCGATTAAATTCTGCTTCATTTTTAGTTATATTTAGTTTTATCTCCAACACCAATATCAACGGATCCTTAATTTCTAATTCTCTGATCTTAATCGCATCTTTCTGCGTGGTAATAACCGCTTCCAGATTATTTTCCTTGGCCTCTTTAATTATGTGCAATATATCTGCCTGCGTATAATTATGATGGTCTGCGAACCTAAAGCTCTTTAAGACCTTAGCTCCTAATCCGCAAACACATTTTTCAAACCCCTCAGGATTACCGATCCCGGATAAAATCGCTACCGGCTTGCCTTTAAGAAACCCCGGATCAAGCAACTCTTTGGCCTGATTAAGCCGGCTTAACCCCATAGGTTCATGCCTTGATTCTACGACCAAAGCCCGAGAATTTATGCGTTTTAATTTATCGATTAAACCATCCAGCTTTTGTCCAATACCAACTTGAGTTAGCACAAAAATATCCGCGCGCTTTAAGGCAAATAATGGCTCACGCAAAAAACCCGCCGGAAGCATGCGGTAATTGCCAAAAGGATTTCCAGCATCAAGCGTCACAATCTCTAAATCTTTAAATATTCTCCACTGCTGCAGGCCATCATCAAGTATTAATGTGTCCGAAGCATAATCCTGGATTGCCGCCTGCGCTGCTCTTATCCTGTTTTTATTCACGACTACCGATACCAGCGGAAGATTTTTCTGAAGCATTGCCGGCTCATCCCCCAGCCCTTGAACTCCGGGTTTAGCGGAATCCCGTTTGTAACCCCGGCTTAATATAAAACTTTTTTCCCAGCCAAACTTAATTTAACAGATAAATACTCCACTAATGTCGTTTTGCCTGTACCTCCCAGAGTAATATTTCCCACGCTAATTACTCTAGCGCTAAGCCGTGTTGGCCTTATTCTATAAAAACCAGCCAGAAGAATCACAAACAAACCATAGACCCAGGACAATATACGCAGGCATCCTCTTATAAACCAACCGGGGAAACCTTTTATTTTACCGGTAACTAAATTATAAAGATAGTCTCTAGCCAAAATCATAATTTTACTTTAAATTATTTTGAGTAACATCAAAGCTCCGATACAAATAAACAAAGAAGCGCCAATGTAACGGACCATTTCCGGCCGGATAAATTTTGCCAGAATTGACCCTAGAAAAACTGAAATCACGGTGACAATGATATAGGCTCCTACTGAACCCAGCCAAACAGATACGGGCTTGCCGGTTTTAGCCGCCATACCAATACCCACCATTTGAGTTTTATCCGCTAATTCTGCAAAAAATACCGCTCCAAATGTCGCCACAAAAACTTTCCAATCCATTTTAAGCTCCTCTCTATAATCTGACTTTCATTAAACAAATATGATATCATACCTGGCGCCTCCAGGCAAATGATTTCAAGGGTAAAAACTTAAGAATGGCAATAGGATAGGTAATTTAGTGCTAAATATTATACATTTGATTTCCAGCTTCTGCTTTAGTAGAAAGATTTCGGCAAGAGGTCGTAATTCTTATAAATTAATTATTATTAGCGGTGAAGATAGCTGGATTTAACGACGCCTCAAGGCGCAGGAGAAACAGCCATCGGTAAAACCCGCATATGAGACTATTTATTTGGATTAATCCGGAAGACAGAAGGAAATATTGCGCTCGATAAACTCGATTACTTTTTGCTGATTTTCCGAAGAAATGTTAGAAAATTCTACACCAATCCCCGGGTATTCATGCGGCTGGAACGCTTTATCCGGGACCCAAACTACCCGCGCTTCCAGCTCTAGCACCTCCGGCTTCGGGGCAAGCCTCATTTTAAGGATTACCTCATCTTGCAGCTTAAATTTGCCGCAACCAAAGATAAAAGCTCCTACCGCACTTAAATTAAGCATCTCCACTTTAAGGCATTCCGGAGAATTATCCTGTTTAGATTTTAACTCGATTTTTAAATCAATCGGTAAGCGCTTAAACCTGCGGCGCAATTGCATCTTTTTAATATCCTCAATAGCTTTATCTTCCTTAAAGCTATTGAGCGCTACATCTTCAGAAGCATAAATCTCCATTACCCGGTCTATCCCAGAAACCGTAAATACATCCCTTAAATGCACCGGAATGTTTACAAACTTCATCCGGCCGTTATGATTGGCCACCTCCTTATAAGCAATGACCACCACCGAAATACCCATATAATCTATGGCTTGAATATCCTCCAGATTACAAAGAATATCCAGGTAGCCATCCCGAACACATTGGCCGACCACCTCCACCAAATTAGCCGAATCTACATCTATGCGGCCGCATAAATCCAGGATGATACAACTTGCCGATTGCCTTAATTTTATTTCTAACATGTTAATTTAAACTCGATTACCGGATTACCCTTTAAGGTATTATGCGCCGGGCAATTCTTAATAAATTCTAGCAATGCTCTTTGTCTACGCTCATCTAATCCGGAATCCTTTAAGTCTATTTGTACATTAATCAGCTTAAAAGAAAGCGGGGATTGGTGGTCAAGTTCAGCAGAAACATTAACCTTAAAATTCTTTAAGTCTAATTTAGAGCCTTGGGCATATTTACGGACATATACTCCGATACAGCTGCCTAATCCGGCTAAAAGAGCATCTAGCGGAGTCAACCCCTGCCCCTGGGCATCAATAACAAATTCACTCATCCCGACCTTAGCAGTAAAAGCTAAATCCTGATTATGTGTAATTTCAACCTGATACATTTTTAGCTCCTTTTACACTTACCCAACCTGGCCGCTAATAAACACAAGCTTTTGCCTGCGCCTGCCAAAATTTAAAAAGAGCAATATTTTCTTTTACCGCCAGAGCCGAGGTAATTTTAATTTTACTTTTAATTAATTTCTTAAACTTTAAATTAGAA
>Ga0182027_10002106_pt1 | contig 32501 bp, 28 predicted proteins | sample 712E1DmetaG_FD_121300 | JGI IMG/M metagenome (GOLD analysis project Ga0182027, IMG submission 121300) | Permafrost microbial communities from Stordalen Mire, Sweden - 712E1D metaG (Illumina Assembly) | ecosystem: Environmental > Terrestrial > Soil > Wetlands > Permafrost | place: Sweden...
AGTTTCGAGGACCTGAATAAAAAATTTAAATAAGGAGTGAATACATGAGCGATCAGCAATACAGTCCCACCGGTTTTACCCTTCTTCCACCTGTTGTCAAGAATCTGCTGATCATCAACGGATTATTTTTCCTGGCAACGATCTCTTTAAGCAAATATGGAATCGACCTGGAAAAGATGTTCGGGCTTTATTACATCAAATCTATCCATTTTCAGCCTTACCAGTTCGTGACCTATATGTTTATCCATGCAAATATCGGCCATATCTTTTTTAATTTGTTTGCCTTATGGATGTTCGGATACCTGCTGGAAAATTACTGGGGATCAAAACGCTTCCTGATATTTTATGTATTTTGCGGAATCGGGGCTGCTCTTACTCAAACCTTCGTACATTGGCTGGATTATTCATCCATCCAGGCTGCTGCCGACTTATATAAAAACAACCCTTCTCCGGCTGCATTCACCGGGTTTGTCAGTGCCCATTTTCCTCAATATTCCGATTCTTTAATGAAATTTATCAATGTCTGGCAAATGCAAGCAAATGATCCAAGACTGGTGAATGAGTCCTTCGTCTATATCCAGCAATTGAAAGACCTTTACCTGGCAGTTCCCACCGTTGGCGCATCCGGCGCTATTTACGGAATCCTGCTTGCTTTTGGGATGATGTTTCCCAACATGCTGGTCTACCTTTATTTTTTAGTCCCGATCAAAGCGAAGTGGGTGGTTATCGGTTTTGGCGCACTCGAGCTTTTTTCAGGTCTCCGGAACAACCCTACCGACAATGTTGCTCATTTTGCTCACCTCGGGGGAATGCTCTTTGGGCTGCTGTTAATACTATATTGGAAGAAAAGACCGTTTTCCAGATAACCGGGTTATTATAGGATGAACTATTCACGAAATCTGTCAGACGAAATCAAGCACTTCTTCAGGGGTGGCTCCGTACTTGCCATCCTGATCCTGATAAATTTAGGGGTCTGGATCCTGACGAAAGTTATTTACGTCATTTTCTTCCTTTACAACCACCCGGATGTAGCATATGCTGACAGTCTGATCCTTAATCATTTCGCTTTGTCTTCCCTTCCGGTGGATCTTGTATCCCGGCCATGGACACTGGTTACTTACATGTTCCTCCACATCGATTTCTGGCACATTGTCTTTAACATGCTCTGGTTGTTCTGGTTCGGCAGGATTTTTCTTGAATATCTTACCTCAAAGCAGTTGCTTTTCACCTATCTAGCAGGAGGACTGGCCGGGGGATTGCTATACATCCTGGCTTTTAATATTTTTCCTGTTTTTCAGAATTCCCATGAACCAAGCTTAGCGCTCGGGGCTTCCGCATCGGTGATGGCGATTGTGACAGCGATCTCATTCTTTGTTCCTAATTATTCGATCCAGCTGCTTTTCATTGGAAGGATAAGGATTCTTTACCTTGCGATCCTTTTATTTATCTTTGATTTTATTGCAATTCCAACAGGAAATGCCGGTGGTCATATTGCACATATCGGAGGCGTTTTTTTTGGATACTTTTTCTCCTTGTATATGAGGAAAACGAGATATGCATATGCAACCGGCGTATTTACATCCATTTTTAACAAGGTTGGCAGAATTTTTAGTTCCAGGTCAGGATTTTCCACTCATCACCCCAATTCCGAACGGCCGAAAACAGATGAGGATTATAATGTTGAAAAAAATTCACGTCAGAAAAGAATCGACACCATTCTTGAAAAGATCTCAAGGGGAGGCTATGATAGCCTGACAAAAGAAGAAAAAGATTTTCTTTTCAGGTCCTCCGGCAAAAACAGTTGATCATGACAACAAAGAAAAAAGGGAAAAGCCACAAATTTCTGCGAAGATTGATGCAGATATTGAACCTCCTTGCTGTGATGGCGCTTCTTTTTGCCTATGCCGCATCCTATATCAGTCCTGCCCGTTACTGGTTCTTCGCCTTCTTTGGCCTGGCCTATCCATACCTGTTACTGCTCAACTTATTTTTCGTGTTGGTCTGGTTGTTATTCTGGAAACGGTTCATCTGGATTTCCATCATCGCTATATTACTGGGATTCAATCTTCTACTTTCCATCATACAGTTCCGGAAACCATCTTCCCAAAATGTCCCGGCTGGTAGCATAAAAATCGTGTCTTACAACGTCCATAGCCTTTATGAGATCCCTAAATCAAAAGGAAAAGTAAAAGGAAGAATGCTGTCGAAAGTGACTGATTTTCTTGTTCAGCAGAATCCCGACATCCTTTGCATCCAGGAGTTTTTCCTGAGAAGCGAAGACAGCCTGAAAGTGTTACAAAAATTCACCGGGGGAATCCACACCCATTACTACTCAATCAAAAACTATGTGGAAATAAAGGACAAGCGGAAGATCTTTGCCATTGCAACTTTTTCGCGTTATCCTATAACAGGCATGGGACACCTGAGGACAAACGACCGCAAAATATTTGCGATTTATACCGACCTGGTCATGGGCAGGGACACCATACGTGTTTATAACATCCATCTTGAATCCATCCGGTTCAAAAAGGATGATTATTCATTTTATGCACAGTTGACGGATCAGGCACAGGATCAGAATGACAATTTTGATTTCAGCGAGGGAGTCATTAAAATTTTTTCAAAATTGAAGAAAGCCTTCGTGATCCGTGCAAACCAGGTGGACCTGCTGAAAAGAAATATTAACCACTCACCTTACCCGGTCATCATTTGCGGGGATTTCAACGATACGCCTGCCTCCTATACCTATTCCGAGATGACTTCAGGTTTTCATGATTCCTTCTGCAAGGCTGGATCGGGTTTCCTGAGCAGTACCTATGCCGGTAATTTTCCTTCCTTCCGGATCGATTACATTCTATATGATGATGCATTTACTGCAAGCAATTACAGCAAAAACAGCATCGATCTATCAGATCATTATCCAATCCAGGTATTTTTAAAAAAAGCGAAATAAATAAAAAATACCATGGAACCCCATAGGGGTAACATTATTATAGCGAATATCGAAAAATAAAATATACCATTGAACCCCGTAGGGGTAACATTATTATAGCGAATATCGAAAAATAAAAAATACCATTGAACCCCGTAGGGGTAACATTATTATAGCGAATATCGAAAAATAAAAAATACCATTGAACCCCGTAGGGGTAACATTATTATAGCGAAAAATGAATAACGAAAAAAATAAAAAATACCATTGAACCCCATAGGGGTAACATTATTATAACGACCTATGGAGTTTAACCTGACATCGGAGTTCAAGCCTACAGGCGACCAGCCTGAGGCGATCCGGCAGCTTGTGGAAGGTATTGAACGCGGTGATCCTGCGCAGGTATTGCTGGGTGTAACCGGGTCGGGTAAGACCTTTACCATCGCCAATGTCCTTCAGCAGGTCAAACGTCCTGCCCTTGTGCTGAGTCACAACAAAACGCTTGCAGCGCAGCTTTACGGGGAATTCAAGCAATTTTTTCCAGATAATGCAGTGGAATTCTTTGTATCGTATTATGATTATTACCAGCCGGAAGCCTATATCCCGGTAACGAACACCTATATTGAAAAAGATCTTTCGATCAACGAGGAGATCGAGAAATTGCGGCTCAGCGCTTCTTCTGCATTGCTTTCAGGACGACGGGATGTAATCGTTGTATCTTCGGTCTCCTGTATCTATGGCATCGGTAATCCGGATGATTTCGCGCAAAATATCATACGGTTCAAGGTAAAAGAAAAGATCAGCAGGAATAAGTTCCTTCATGGCCTTGTGAACAGCCTTTATTCACGTACAGAAAGTGATTTCACACGGGGAAGATTCCGGGTGAAAGGCGATACAGTAGATATTTTTCCGGCCTATCTTGATTATGCTTTCCGGATCATCTTTTTTGGAGATGAGATCGAATCCATTGAATCGATTGACCCCATAAACGGTACAAGGATGGAGTTTGTGGAAAACCTGTCCATTTATCCTGCCAATATTTTTGTGACTTCCCAGGACAAGATGAAACAAGCGATCTACGAGATACAGGATGACCTGATGAAGCAGGTTACCTATTTCCGCGAGATCGGGAAAGAATTTGAAGCCAAACGTTTGGAAGAGCGCGTCAGTTATGACATTGAGATGATGCGTGAGCTGGGGTATTGTTCGGGAATTGAGAATTATTCAAGGTATTTTGATGGTCGTGCATCCGGTTCCAGGCCCTTTTGCCTGCTCGATTATTTTCCCGATGATTACCTGATGATGATTGATGAAAGCCATGTTACGATTCCCCAGATCCGGGCTATGTTCGGAGGTGACCGCTCCCGCAAGCAGAACCTCGTGGAATATGGATTCCGCCTCCCTTCGGCCATGGATAACCGTCCGCTTAAATTCGATGAATTCGAGGTGATGGTGAACCAGGCACTTTTTGTGAGTGCGACACCAGCCGATTACGAGTTACAGAAATGCCAGGGTGTGATCGTTGAACAGGTTATCCGGCCAACCGGGTTGCTCGATCCGGTGGTAGAGGTTAGACCCAGCCAAAACCAGATTGATGACCTGCTGGAAGAGATCGACCAGCGTAAACAAAAGAATGAGCGTACTCTTGTAACTACGCTGACCAAACGGATGGCAGAGGAACTGGCAAAATACCTTACACGCGTGGATGTGAACTGCAGGTATATCCATTCGGATGTGGACACCCTGGAGCGTGTCGAGATCCTGCGCGACCTGCGGATGGGTGTATTTGATGTTCTTGTCGGTGTGAACCTGCTAAGGGAAGGATTAGACCTGCCTGAGGTGTCGCTGGTAGCCATCCTGGATGCAGACAAGGAAGGATTTCTGCGATCGGAGCGATCGCTTACCCAGACAGCTGGAAGAGCGGCCAGGAATATCAACAGCAAGGTGATCATGTATGCAGATAAGATGACCGATTCCATGCAACGGATGATCAATGAAACAAACCGTCGACGGGAGAAACAGATGAATTATAATCTTGCCAATAATATCGAACCTGCCCAGATCGTCAAATCCATGAGCGATATCCTCGGACAGACAGCCATAGCAGGTATAAAAGGACGATCACCCTCCGCTTATTTTGAAAAAGAAACAATCGATGTTGCTGCTGATCCCGTGATCCGGTATATGACAAAAGAAAAACTCCAGAAGCTTGTTGCGAAAACCCGGAAATCCATGGAATCTGCCGTAAAGGAGTTGGATTTCCTGGAGGCTGCCAGGTTTAGAGATGAACTCTTTGCACTGGAAAAGCTTCTGGAGTCAAAATAAGTACCCTGTGGATTATTTTACATCCACCACTTCAATGTCAAATACCAAAGTTGAATAGGCTGGTATGGTGCCCATTTCCTGTTCACCGTAAGCGATCGATGAAGGAACGATCATGATTGCTTTCCCGCCTTTGGCCATATGGAGAAGGCCTTCATCCCAACCCTTGATCACATTGCCTTTCCCAACTACAACATCGAAGGGTTTTCCACCACGGTCGCGGGAAGAGTCAAACTTCTTTCCGTCAAGTAAAGTACCTGTATATTGAACGCTGGCTTTGCTGCCGACCTGGATCTGGGGGCCTGTTCCTTTTACTTTCTCAATATAATAGAGGCCACTGGCTGTGGGCTTCGCAGTGATTTTATTGTCTTTCAGATATTTCTTTAACAGGCTGGATTCTGCCTTTTTGGCATTTGCTTTCTTATCGTCCTTTTTCTTTTTCTCAGCTGCTTCAATCTTGGCATATTCGGCTTTTGATTTCACATCAACAACCTGGACATCATAAATGATTGAGGTATAAGGTGGGATCTCGCGATAACCATGTTCCCCGAAAGCAAGTTGTGAAGGAAGGATCAGACGGGCTTTTCCACCTTTTTTCATCAATTTGATCCCTTCAAGGAATCCGGTCATATCCGGGCGTTTGCCGTAAACGAATTTCATGCTGTCCTGGCTAAATACCTGCTTGCCACTTACCATAGAGATCTTTACATTATAGATTACCTGGCAGCCGGAATCGATCTTGATCCCTTTTCCTTCTAGCTGTTCAATATAATACAATCCGGAAGGCATAGGTGCTACAGTGATCTTATTATCGGCAATAAATTTATCCAGCGTCTCCTTTTCCTTTTTTTGCAATGCCTGCGGTGCTTCTATCGTGATCATATGAATAGAGAACCTGGCCACAGAATTGGTATCAATGTACTTCGGGCGTGCACCCTGTCTGAATGTCTTCCTGAAGAGAGAATCAGCATTGACAATGAATTCACCACTGTCTCCGGCAGTCAGCATCCGCATTCCCTCATAAATATCACCTTTGTAATCAGAAGGAGGTAACTGTATCCGCAATGGGCCTTGTGGGCTTTTTTTGGTATCAATAAAGGTGCTGTCTTTTCCTTTGGATTTAACCACTAACTTGTATTCTATGGTGATCCAATCTTTAACTTTCGGTTTTACCGTGTCTTTGCCAACCTTGTACATTTTATAGTACAATCCGGAATCTGACTTTTTAAACCCGGGATACTTTGAAGTACATGAGGCAGCAATTGCAACCATCATTACCAAAGCAACCAGCTTGAAGAATGTGTTTTTCATAATGGATTAATTGTTTTTGTTAAGACTATTTTATTTGTATCAGTTCAACATCATATACGAGTGTCGCATGTTGAGGGATCTTGTTCTGATCGCCCAGTAATCCGAAAGCGAGGTGCGAAGGTACTATAAATTTCGCTCGGTCTCCAACGTGCATCAACAAAATTCCTTCTTCTATCCCACTTTCCACTCCTCCATAACCAACCTTAAATTCCTTCAGGCCATCTTTATCGGAACTATAACAAAGGTTCCCGTTCAGCAAACGCAGCGAATACCGGATCACAGCCACTTTCCCTTTTGCCGTTTTTACACCTTGTCCTTTTTTAAAGATGAGGTATCGCAGGCCGGTACCTGTCTTACTCATCTTCCAGCCGTAACGGGCAACAAAATCCTCGATCTGCTGATCTTCAGTCAACACAACACCTCGATTGTAGTTAACCAGGCTGTCACTCATCATGCCAAGGTGCCGGGTTGAACTGGATGGCTGAGGTTGTTCGCTGCAGGAAGAAGAGAAAATGAAGAAAGGAATACAGACCGGCAGGATCCAAAAATATCGCTTATTGCAAATAAGAAGAGGCATCAAAATATGGATGTTAACTTTTCCTTGTAATCCGGAAGCATATCCACGAAGATACGCACCGTTTCTTCAAGAGATAAATAACTGTTGGCCCCGGCAGCATTAATATGACCACCCCCATTAAAATATTTACGGGCAATATCATTCACGGAAAAATTTCCTTTTGAGCGGAGTGAAACCCTGACGACGCCATCCCTTTCAGAAAACAACGCAGCAAGATTGATTCCGGCCACCGACAAAGCATAGTTCACGACATCTTCGGTGTCGCCTACCTGGTAGTCGAACCGGTCAAGGTCCTCTGCCGAAAGAAAAATATATGCCGTGTGGAATTCATGGAGTACAACAAGTTTTTCGCTGATGGAATAGCCCAATAATCTGAGTCGGCCTTCCGAGTATGTATCATAAACAAGCCGGTGGATATGTTCCCCGTCGATGCCTCTGCGGTACAGATCAGCTGTGATCAGGTAGGTTTTTTCATAGTTGCAGGAATAGCTGAAGGAACCTGTATCGGTGATGATGCCTGCATAGATGCAAGCAGCAATATCCTCATCGATCAGATCTGCATCCCCGCATCCGGCAATAAAATCATAAACAAGTTCACATGTTGAAGAGGTTTCAACCATCGAGAGCATATGATCAAAATCAGGAGCTGCATCCCGGTGATGATCAATCAGGATCTTTGTGGCTTTTGCAAACCGTACCGGTCCTTCGGCATTACTCAGACGCTCTAATCCATTGTAATCGAGGCAAAATATGACCTCAGCACTTTCTATGGCTGCAAGACATAACTCCTGCTGGTCACGGAAAACCAGTATGGACGAATGAAACGGCATCCAGTCTAAGAATGCGGGGTCAGGATCCGGTATCATAACCGAGACCTTATGGCCTTTCTTTTTCAAATATCCATACATGGCAAGGCTTGACCCGATCGCATCCCCGTCGGGATTGGTATGCGTTGTAATCAATATCTTGCGCGGAGTTTCAAGAAGGTTGATGATACCTGTGAGTTCTGATTTTTGCAACGGTATGTTTTTTCATGTGAAGACAACAAAGTTAAAGAATTCATCTGTATTTCGTAATTTTACACTTTAAAACAGGAAATAATTAACATTCTTACCATGCCTGAACATAGAACCTTCACCATGATCAAACCCAGCACCGTCGCCGAGGGCTATACAGGTGCCATCCTTGCCATGATCCAGGAAGCCGGATTCCGTATCGTTTCCATGAAAATCACTCAGATGACTCCGCAACAGGCAGGGTTATTTTATGAGGTTCATAAGGAACGGGCATTTTATCATGACCTGGTATCTTTTATGTCCTCAGGGCCGGTAGTAGCTGCCATCCTTGAAAAAGACAATGCTGTAGAGGATTTCCGGACATTGATCGGGGCCACTGATCCTGCAAAGGCAGCATCAGGAACCATCCGGAAATTGTATGCAAAAAATGTCCAGGAGAATGCCGTTCATGGTTCCGATAGTAATGAAAATGCTGCGATTGAGGGTAATTTCTTCTTCTCAGGGCTGGAACAATTCTGAATTCCTATTCCGGGTAGTACTCCCGGAAGCTTTTATCCTTATACAAGTAGATAATCTTTTCCACCTGCCGTTCGTCAGTATCAACAGTCTTTTTCTTTAAAGAAGGACGGGAAGTTTCACGTTTTATTGGTTCCTGCAATTCTTCATGATCCTTAACAGGTACATTTTCGAAGGGGAGTATCCCAAGATCAGGACTGATCCCATTCTTTAACATTGTTCCGTTTCCATTTAAAATCCATTCCGGGTTGATCTCAGGAAAACGAGACATGATCTTCTGAATAAATTCAAGACTTGGTTTATTCCTTCCTGAGATAAGGTGAGAGATGCTTGATCGTTGCACACCAATTTTTTCAGCAAAATCTGAAGGGGATAGATTAAAATATTTAATGATGGAAAGGATACGTTCTGTCATAAAAATGAAAATTCAGGTAACAAAAGTAACAAAATTTCAAAGAAATGTCAAGTTTACATTTATTATTGTACACATTAGTGTAAACCTAAAGCATTACTTCATATGACAAACACATTAATTTGGTTATCTGATAATTAAAAAATATTATAATTTATTGTTTACATTAGTATTTGATTCAGAAATTAAAAAATATTCAGTTTTCATCTTAGTTTTTGAGAATGAAACTGAAAAGATTATGAAGGCGGATTCTGGCATAATGTTGCCTTCAATGATTGATAAAGCATGATACTGAAGAATCCTCTGAAGTTTTCACCTGGAAAAAAAGTTTTGTTTACATAGTAGTAGGCGCTGAAATCCTGAGTTCAGTAAATCAATTCTGTTGACATATGTAATTACATTTGTAAACAAACCAACTACCTGATCAAAGATTCAATTGTAATGATGATAAAAGAGTTTGAGTGTTGACAGGATCAGATTCTTTCTATTAGTTCAGCATTTCTGTTACTGAGAATTACACTGAGATATCTCAAAAAATATATTTCTGCATACCGGTTAGCAGTAATTCAAAGAGATAAAAGAAAATCTGTATAGTAACCATCAGGAACTTCCTGTTCTGCTAATCTGGGAATCGGTATAAAGAAATTATTAATCAGTTAACATTGTAATCGTTTTGAGTTACAATTGTTAATTGTAACCAATTATGTTTGAATTGAAATTCATCTGTTATAACCTTTTATGTAAACAAATTCATCACAACAATTATAAATCATCTTAAAATAGGTTAATGTATTTACCGTAAAATCACCCAAGAGTCTTATACAGTGATATCATATTGATTTCAATATTCTACCCCACTCCTTCCGGAAAAAAATATTTAGGGAATTTTAGCTTTTGGATAAAAAAATGCCAGAAGACGATTTCCGTTCTCTGGCATTGCGGGTTCCGGAGAGGGATCTCCGGATAATCAGACCACCTTACTTCTCAACTTTTACCAGGTGCAGGTACTCTGTTATATTTTCTGAGGAGATCTTCAGAATGTACATTCCGGGCGCAATGTTAATTAAATTGTTCAGGGTTATGGTACTCCCTCCTCCCGCAAGGATCATCCTGTTGGTTCTCAGGATAAGATCACCGGTGACGGAGATAAGGCTGATCTCAAAATTACCGGACATACTGGTGTCAAATGATAGGGTAAAGGCATCTTTAAAAGGGTTGGGATAAGCCTGTATGCTGGTTTCACTTTGAATGCCAACTTTCGATATTGTCAGGGCTGTGGCATAATTGGGTATCCCGTATCCCAGTAAATAATCCGGGTGCGTATATTGACTGGCACTTTCCTCAATGACCTGCCGAAGGATTTCCTGGGTTAAGGTCGGTCTTGCCTGCCATAAACAGGCCATCATCCCAGCGTTGATAGGAGATGCAAATGAAGTACCGCTTCCGTAACCCAATGAACCGTCGGGATAGGCAACAAAGCAATCCAATCCCATGGAAGCAATATTGGGCTTTACATAATCCCCGTTTACTATACCGGTAGAACTAAAATATGCATAATTTCCCAAGGAATCAACGGCACCAATGCTCAGTGCATCGAGGGCATCGGAGGGACAACTAATACAGGTCCAGGACGATCCACCTTCATTACCAGCACTGATGCTGAGGGCCATTCCCTTATTGGCTGCAATATTTGCTCCCCTTGTAGATGGGTTGGTATAGCCGTTCATATCTGCGCAGGTATGATTCATCCAGCCGTTATCAAATTCCGTATATCCGAGGGATGAGTTGATCACATCGGCTCCCACGCTGTCGGCCATTTCCGCACCAACCACCCAGTTATACTCTTCCACAATATTTTCCGTGTTTGCATCTTCAGTCCGGATCAGCCAGTAAGATGCCTTTGGGGCAGTACCGATCAACTGGCCGGGAATATTGCCACCCATCGTGGAAAGAACTGCTCCTCCATGGTAATGCTCAAGATATACATTGCCGCCGGGATTCACAAAATCACGGGTTCCAAGTATCTGGTTATTAACCCTGAGGCTGTCAAAAACAGGAGTCACATCTGCATTCTGAAATCCCGCATCCAATACCGCGATGACTTTCCCCTGGCCCCGGTATCCCATATCGTGGAGAACATCTCCTTTCAACAGATGGATCTGGGCTAAAGAGGGACCATAATTATAACTCTGGACTGAACCCGGAGATTTGGGTTCATGATTCCCTCCGGATAACCCAATGTTTTCTTCCAACCAGAATTTCTGTTCGCTTATGGTTGATTTCTTGGAATTATAAGAGGAAACCCTCGTAACACTCTGAACAAACGCAAGCGCACTGATTGAAGGTAATACTGCAGTATCGGTAACCCTTATGGTAATTCCATTGAACCATTTGCAACGTGTAAACACCTGGACCCCGGTTGCCTCAACTGCATTAACATAGGCGGGATTCACCGGCAGATCTTCTTCAATTATGGGGATTCCCTGTGCATTCCTGCGGTCGATCGCCCTTTGTGTGAGGAATGCCTGGGGATTACTAATAGAATACGGAGTCCCGTTCTTATCAGTGAAAGCAACAAAATATTTCTGTGGTATCTGTTGTGAAAAACCAGTTATTCCAACGAAAAATAATACCGTGGTGAGTAATCTTTTCATAATTTACGATAATTTTGCCAAAGTTATTAAAAATTGGCGGGATGTTGCAACAGAATGATCTCAATCAGATCAAAAAAAAGGGAATGACGCTGAAAACAATTGAGAATCAACTGGATCATTTCCGCCAGGGATTTCCTTTTATCCGGCTGTTAAGGCCCGCAATCCAAGGTGACGGAATCATAACCTTCAGCGAAGAGAAAAAAACAGAGTTCATTCGTTTTTTTGAGGAACTGGCCCCTTCCCTGCGGGTAATCAAATTTGTTCCCGCCTCCGGAGCTGCCAGCAGGATGTTCAAGCACTTGTTTGAATTCCGGGAGTCACTGAAAGCCGGCAATGGAATTCCTGAAGGTTACTTTTCCAACACCGGCTTCAACTCGGTGAATTACTTTTTTCATAATATTCACCGCTTTGCTTTTTATCATGATCTGCAGTCTTCCTTAATGAAAAAAGGAAAGCTGCTGGAACAGGCATTGGCTGAAAAGGACTTTGCCCTCATCCTTGACCACTTGCTCAGTGAGGTTGGTTTGAATTATACCGCCCTTCCAAAAGCCTTGCTGGCGTTTCACAGTTATGCAGATGGTTCAAGGGTTGCTATGGAAGAGCATCTTGTGGAAGCCGCGAATTATACGAGAGACCGGAACGATGTTTCAAAAATACATTTCACCCTTTCTCCGGAACACATCGGAAAATTTGATGAAATGGTAGCTGCCTTAAAGGATAAGTATGAAACCCGATTTCACACGCGCCTGGATATCCACCATTCTATACAAAAACCATCCACCGATACTATTGCCGTTGATGAAGAAAACCAGCTATTCAGGAATCCTGATGGGACACTTCTTTTCCGACCGGCAGGACATGGGGCACTCCTTGCAAACCTGGCTGAACTGGATGCCGATGTCATCTTCATAAAAAACATCGATAACATTGTTCCTGACAGGCTCAAAACCGCGACCATTGAGAGCAAAAAGCTGATCGGAGGATTCCTGCTGTATATCCGCCGGAAGATTTTCGATTTTCTGAAAAAGGCAGGATCAGGAAGTGTCACTATCGAAGAGATCCATGAAATGGCCATCTTTGCCGTTTCACAGAATCTGGTAAACCTTCCGGCTGGGTTTGAACAGAAAGCTGAAGAAATACAATGCAGCATCCTGGCCCGGGAACTCAACCGCCCGATCCGGGTCTGTGGCATGGTCAGAAACGAAGGCGAACCGGGAGGCGGACCTTTCTGGGTTGACGGTCAGGACGGTAAAGTATCACTCCAGATCATCGAATCTTCACAAGTCAATATGAAAGATGAAGGACAAACTGCGATTTTCAGTGCTTCCACACATTTCAATCCCGTTGACCTGGTTTGCTGCACAATAGATTATAAGGGAAATCCGTTTAATCTGCAGAAATTTGTAGACGAATCCACCGGGTTCATATCCCTGAAATCGAGCGGTGGCCGGACATTGAAAGCATTGGAACTGCCCGGCCTGTGGAATGGTTCAATGGCAGGATGGATCACGGTTTTTGTGGAGACTCCGTTAATCACCTTCAATCCGGTAAAAACAATTAATGACCTCTTACGTGATGAACATCAATAATAACAAAACTTTGAAAAATATTTTTCTTTTTCTGATGTTCCTTGGATCATTGGGAACTTCAATGCAGTTGAATGCAATGAACGACGGATACCTTATCAGGTTCCAGGTAAAAGGAATGAAAGATACCATCTGCCTGATCGCTACTTATTATGGCAGCGGAACCTATGTGAAGGATACTCTTAAAGTGGATGCAGACGGAAGGTTTACTTTTAAAACCAAGGCTGATTTTCCTAAAGGTATATACCTTGCTGTTATCAATGATAAAAGCTATTTTGAATTCATCGTTAACAACGACCTGAGATTCAGTATGGAAACTGACCGGAATGACCTTGCCGGGAAGATGGTGATCACCGGGTCTCCGGAAAACCAGCTTTTTTACGATTATATGAAATACAATAAAGCCCGGTTTGCAGAGATCCAGGCCCTGCAAAATAATTTTGTTGTCGGAAAAACCAGCAAGGATTCCATTAAACTTCTCCGTGATCAGTCGGAAAAAATAAACAAGGAGATCATCCGGTATAAGCTGGAAATTGTAGAAAAACATCCCTCCTCTTTCGTTGCCTTTTTTATTAATGCCATGCGTGAACCGGAGATCCCTGAGATCCCTGTCCTGTCAAACGGAAGGAAAGATTCGACCTTTGCTTACCGGTATATCATAACTCATTACTGGGACGGAACCGATTTCACCGATGACCGGCTTTTACGAACCCCTGTATTTGACAATAAACTCAAGAAATACTTCGACAAGATCCTTTACCAGAATCCCGACACTATTATGAAGGAAACCGATATCCTGATCGAAAAAGCCCGTCCCAACCCGGAGATGTTCAAATACCTTGTCTGGTATGCAACCTATCATTCAGAAAATTCCGAGATCATGGGCTTTGATCGTATCTTCGTGCATGTGGTTGACACCTATTATCTTACCCACCAGGCCACCTGGGAAAGGCCGGCGGTTGTGGAGAGCCTGATAAAGAAAGCCAACAGGATCAGGCCTTTGCTGATCGGGCAGATTGCGCCGAATATGATCATGCTTGATACAAACAACCTACCCGTATCAATGTATTCGGTCAAATCAAATTTCCTGATTCTCTTTTTCTGGGATCCCGATTGCGGGCATTGTGAAAAGGAAATCCCACAACTGAAAGATTTTTATGATAAAGAGAAGGACTCCCTGGGGCTTAAGATCTTTACTGTTTGTTCCGATACATCACTGGTTAAATGGAAATCTGCAATCCGGAAAAGAAACATGGACTGGATCAATGTGAATGGTCCCCGAACCCTGACGGGTGATTACCATTCACAATACGATGTCAACAACACCCCAGTGGTCTATATACTCAACAACCGGAAAGAGATCATTGCCAAACGCATTTTAACGGAACAATTCCTGCAATTCTTTAAAAACTATATCAAAAAGGGATTGCATTAATCATCATTGCAATCCATTCATCTTTTCTCATGATTCCTGGTAAATAGGATGTTTTCCATCTTCTTCGTCATAAAAAAAAGAGAGGCCGCTCAAACCACCTCTCTTTTTTACAAATATCTTTTTTAAAGTATCCTATAGCCGGTAATTAAATCCCAGTGTAACTCCTCCAAAAACTTCGTGTGAAGGATGATAATTGCCTGAATGATCCTTGATGTGGAAATCGGTGGCATTAAGATCCATGAGCCCATATCCTAATTTTATCCCGAATTCGATCATGAAATGTTTGATAAGGGTAACATCCAGTCCAAGATCCATCCTTGCAAAAACATCCATCGACGAAAATCTCTCCTTGATCTCTTCCTTCCCTACTATGAATTTTTCACCTGAAACGGATTCCCGTATTGTATCATACATTGCGCCGTTCAGAAGGTAGCTCTGTTTTGCCGACATTAAGAAATCGAATTGGGGTCCTATAGCCAGGTAGAATTTTGCAATAGACCCTCCTGCCCGGAATTTTAGTAAGACAGGGATCATAAGATGGTTCAGTTTGAACTCTCTTGAGAAAACGGAATCACCTCTTGTATCCGAAAATTTCTGACCAATTTTACCGTACCCGAGTTCTATTTTAATTCCAAGATGATTAGTGAAGTCAAAACCAACATTGAGATTTGCTGCTCCACCAAAAGTGGTTTTATAATCCATGTCAGGTAGACCATAATTAATCTGGTTTGTAATCATGGTTGTTTGAGCAGTTCCGGCGATTCCAAAATATAAACCTTTTTGGGCCAGTGCCGGAAAACTTGCAAGTAATAACAAAGCAAGAATGGCAGAATAGAGTTTTTTCATACGGTTGGTTTTTGTTTTTTTCTGCAAATATAAATTTTTCAGACAAATAAAAAAACAAACGTAACGAATTCCTCGAAACGCGAAACACAAAACGCATTAGGCGTTTCGGTGAAAGAAAATACTTATTTTGAAGGATTAATCCTTCAATGAATCGACAACGGCTTTAAAAGCTTCCGGATGATTCATTGCAAGGTCGGCCAGGCTTTTTCGATTGAGGGCGATATTTTTCTCAAGCAATTTGCCCATAAAGACCGAATAGGACATTCCGTGTTCGCGGACACCAGCATTTATACGGGTGATCCATAAGCCACGGAAGTTTCTTTTTTTGGTCCTTCGATCGCGGTATGCGTAGGTTAAACCTTTTTCGAGGGAATTTTTGGCAACGGTAAGGACATTTTTTCTGCGTCCGAATTGCCCTTTTGTCTGTTTGAGCAGTTTCTTCCTTCTTGCTCTTGAAGCTACTGCATTTACTGATCTTGGCATGTTTACATTTTTTTTACCTGAGCGTCCTTTTGAAGGTCCTTAAAGCTGCGGGTAAGTGAAACAATGATTAAATTAACGTTGAAGCATTTCCTTGACATTGGCTTCATCAGCTTTATCTACCAGCCCGGAATAGGTTAGGTTACGTTTCCGCTTGGTGGATTTTTTCGTCAGGATGTGGCTTTTGAAAGCATGCTTCCGTTTGATCTTACCGGTGCCCGTAACGTCAAATCTTTTCTTGGCGCCGGATTTAGATTTCATTTTTGGCATTTAATGTTTAGTTTTAAGTTTTAAGTATTAAGTTTTAAGTATTAAGTTTTAAGGTATTGAATTATTTTATTTTTTTCCGCCATTTCGCTATTTTTTTGGTGCAATGATCATGATCATTCTTTTTCCTTCCAGTCGCGGCATTTGTTCAATTTTTCCATAATCCACGATGGATTGGGCAAATTTGAGCAGGATCAGTTCGCCTTGTTCCTTGTAGATGATAGATCTGCCTTTAAAGAAAACATCTACTTTGACCTTGGCACCATCCTTCAGGAACTTGATGCAATGATTCAGTTTAAAATTGAAATCATGGTCATCGGTATTGGGTCCCAGGCGAATCTCCTTAACAATGATCTTTGCGGTCTTCGCCTTCATCTCCTTCTGTTTTCGCTTCAGTTCATAAAGGAACTTTTTATAATCGATCACCCTGCAAACCGGTGGGTTTGCTGTCGGGGAGATCTCCACAAGATCGAGTCCCCGGTTTTCCGCCATAATCAATGCTTCACGAAGGTTGTAAATACCCGGTTCAACATTTTCCCCAACTACGCGAACGACAGAGGCTTTAATGTGTTCATTGATCTTGTGAGGGTCTTCTTTTTTTACGAAAGGCCGGCGGCCTCCTCTGTTAAAGTTGCTGTTAAACGGAAGTGCTATGGTGTATCCTCCTATTTTTAATTACGAATTACAAATTGTTAATTATCAATAAATTTCTCCCAATTCTTTTGCTACTTCATTCGTGATGAAACGGGCGAAGTCTTGCAATGTTTGCGGGCCGAGGTCACCCTGGCCATGCTTTCTTACAGAAACGGTTCCGTCAGATTCTTCCCTGTCTCCAACCACCAGCATAAAGGGGATCTTTGCCAGTTCGGCATCCCGGATCTTCTTGCCGGTTTTCTCATTCCTGACGTCAATTTGGGCGCGAATATCGGAATTATTCAGGAACTGCAAAACTTTTTCTGCATAATTCTGGTATTTTTCACTGATTGGCAGGATGATAGCCTGATCGGGAGTCAGCCAGAGCGGGAACTTTCCGGCAGTATGTTCGATCAAAACAGCCACAAAACGTTCCATCGATCCGAATGGAGCACGGTGGATCATTACCGGGCGATGTTTCTGGTTGTCGCTTCCGATGTATTCAAGTTCAAACCGGTCTGGAAGGTTATAATCAACCTGGATGGTTCCCAGCTGCCATTTTCTTCCCAGCGCATCCTTTACCATGAAATCCATTTTTGGACCATAGAAAGCAGCTTCCCCAGGTGCGATCACATAGTTCAGGTTCCGCTCCTGGGCCACTTCGAGGATGGCCTTTTCTGCTTTTTCCCAGTTCTCGTCAGTGCCTATGTATTTTTCTTTATCATTTTTGTCGCGGAACGATATCTGGGTAATAAAATCCTTAAAATCAAGTGCCTTAAAGATCAGCATGACAATGTCTATCACTCCTTTGAACTCATCTTTAACCTGTTCAGGTGTACAGAAAATATGCGCGTCATCCTGCGTAAATCCACGGACACGGGTAAGTCCGTGAAGCTCTCCGCTCTGCTCATAACGATATACCGTCCCGAATTCCGCGATCCGGACAGGAAGTTCCTTGTAGGATCTGGGTTTGAAACTGTAGATCTCGCAGTGGTGCGGGCAATTCATCGGTTTCAGGAAGAACTCTTCTCCCGGAACCGGGGTTGTAATGGGATGGAATGATGTTTCGCCATATTTCTGGAAATGTCCAGATGTTTTGTATAACTCCACATTCCCGATATGCGGACAAATTACCTGCTGGTAGCCGGCTTTCTTTTGTACTTTCTTCAGGAACATCTCAAGGCGTTCCCTCAGCAATGCGCCTTTGGGAAGCCATAAGGGAAGTCCCAGTCCCACCTTCTGTGAGAAAGTGAAGAGTTCCATCTCCTTGCCGATCTTCCTATGATCGCGTTTCTTTGCTTCTTCAAGAAGGGCAAGATAATCAGTCAGTTCTTTCTGTTTTGGGAACGTAATGCCATAGATGCGTGTAAGCTGATGGCGTGTTTCGTCGCCTCTCCAGTAGGCGCCTGCCGTATTCAGCAACTTGACAGCCTTGATGGAAGTAGTATCCGGTAAATGCGGCCCACGACAAAGGTCGGTGAAATGGCCGGATTCATAAAAAGTGATCTGACCATCCTCCAGATCTTGCAGCAATTCTATTTTATACTCATCATTTTTTTTGGTAAAGTATTCCAGGGCTTCTTTCTTTGGAACATCTTTCCGCACGAAAGCATGGTTTTCTTTTGCCAGTTCCGTCATTTTTGCTTCAATCTTCGGGAAATCCTCGGAAGAAATGGCCTTATCGCCAAAATCAATATCATAATAGAATCCGTTCTCGATGTGAGGCCCGATACCAAACTTAGCTCCGGGATAAAGCAATTCAATCGCTTCTGCCATCAGGTGGGCGGAAGAATGCCAAAAAGTTGCTTTTCCTTCCTCATCGTTCCAGGTAAGTAACCGTACCCCGGCATCGGTCCTGATCGGACGGGTTGCATCCCATACCTCATCATTCACCAATACGGCGAGTACATTGCGTGCAAGCCCTTCGCTGATACTTTTTGCGATTTCCATCCCGGTAATGCCTTCCGGGTATTGCCTGACAGAATTATCGGGTAGTGTTATGTTGATCATTCTATTCGTTTCCTGAAAATTTAGGGGTGCAAAGGTAGCGATTAAGAATCAGAGTTACAAAAAAAAGTAGAGGCACTCGTTTCAGGCAATAGCTTTTCGTATATAAATTGAATAATCGATCATTCGATCAACGATTTTTGAATTACGATCTGATTTCAGACTTCGTTGTTCTCTTATTCGATTATTCACATCATTTTTCAAAGTTCATCCTTCATTGACTCACAACCTTGAACTCCGTTCTCCGGTTGTTTGCCCGGCCCGTTTCGGTATCGTTGGTATCGATGGGACGGGTCATTCCGAAACCGGAATAGCTCAGGCGTTCCTTTGCAATCCCGTTCACAATGAGGTAATCATAAACCGCCTGGGCCCTGTTCCGGGAGAGAACTATATTGTGATCGGCAGAACCATGGTTATCGGTATGGCCGCTTAGCTCAATGTGGATCTCCGGGTTGCCTTGTAAAAGCTGGATCAGTTTTGCAAGTTCACTCAGGGATTCCTCCTTAAGGTCATATTTATCGGTATCGAAAAAGATGTTCTTGAGGATAACGGTTTCTCCTACCCTGATGGGTTGCAGCGGTACATTGTAAATGAAGGGTTTCATCTTCGAATTTTCACCACGCAGGGCAAAATGGTCAGAATAAAAAAGATAACCTGGTTTGGAGACATTCAGTCCATAGTCTTTTTCAGTAGGCAGGGAAAGCAGAAACTCGCCGCTGACAGGGTCGGAAAAAGAACAGGATACTGTCTTCCCGATAGCCAAATCGATAAGTTCAAATTTTGCTTCCAGGCGTTTTTTCGTTTCCTTGTCAAATACAATACCTTTAAAATAGGTAACCATTACCGGTTGTGCTTCCTTATACAACTTAAAGGAATAGATATCCATCCCGCCTTTCCCTCCCAACTTATCACTCGAAATATAAGCCACATCCCCTTTTGCATTTACTACAAGGTTAATCTCATCGGCATAAGTATTGATAGGATATCCCAGGTCCACAGGTGTTGTCCATTTGCCATCGGCATCCATCCTGGAATAAAAGAGGTCAAATCCACCCATTCCCTGGTGTCCTCTTGAACCAAAATACAGGGTGCGGTTATCCGGATGGATGAAAGGCGCCATCTCTTCAAATGCCGTATTTATTGAATCTCCCAGGTTGATGGGAACGCTCCATGAACCATCCGGCTGGAGTTCTGTTTTCCAGATATCCGAACTGCCCTTTCCACCTTGCCGTGTACTCGCAAAATAAAGCGTTTTTCCATCGGACGAAAAAGAAGGCTGGGAATCCCATGCGCTTGAATTTACGACAGAACCCAGGTTTTTCGGGTCAGACCAGATGTCGCCGGTCTTCTTTGACCAATAGAGGTCGCAACTGCCGAAACCATCCGGCCGGTTGCAGGCTGCAAAAAAGATATATTTCCCATCTGGTGAGATGCAGAGCGCCCCTTCATTTTCTTCGGTATTGACCGGTGGCCCCAGGTTGATAGCTTTGTGCCATACGCTGTCGGTTTTTACTGCCTTGTAAAAATCCTCATTGAATTCAGTGGATTCGGTGGGTACATGATGAACCCTGGGAAGTTTACGTGTGAGAAACAACTGCTGATCATCTGCGGTAATAGCGTTGATGTAATCATCATACTGTGAATTGATGCTATCGCCAAGATTTTTCGGTTTGAACGGTACCGGGTGCGCCATGGAACTGATCCCGAAATCGCAGGATTTGATATTCTTACTGGCCTTTGCCTGTTTGTCTTTCGGCTGATCAGGGTAACTGAGAAATTTTTCATAATCCTTGCGTGCATCTTCATAAAGGCCTGTCTGCAATTCAACATTGGCGACAATAAAATAAAGTACTTGTGAAAAGTCGGGGTTTGCAACGATACTCTTTTTATATTGCCCGATGGCTTCGCGTGGGTAATGTTCTTCCGAGAATATATCCCCTTTCAGAATAAAAGCTTCTACGAAGACCGGATCATCCTGTATGGCCTTATCCAGGATCCGCATGGCTTTCGTGAAATCTTTCCGGTTGTAATAATCGATTGCTTCCGTGAACAATGCAGTAGCTTTTTTCGACTTTGTGGAAAGCGGTGAAGTCTGGGCGGACACGCCGGTGAAACTCAGCAACAGAATGAGAAAGGTGATTGGAAGCAGTAAAGATTTAAGTTTCATGGTTACTGATGCTGGATACTTGATGCTGGATTCAAATAATTCGTAATTCGTAATTCAACTTTTATGGAATCCTCATGTACTTATGTGCCTGTAAAGAGATCTTCCATTTCGGGTGTTCCTGGATATATTTCACGATTACCGGGATTATGGAATCACGCTGACTCCATTCGGGTTGAAGATAAATGATGCACGAGGATGATACATGCATAGCATTTTCCTCTGCCCAATCGAGATCGGGTTTGTCTTCAATAATAACTTTTAATTCATTGGCAATGGCGAAGATCTCCGGTAATGGAGGTGCTTCTTTTTTTGGCGAAAGGCAGATCCAGTCCCACTTGCCGCTAAGCCCCGAGGATCCTGATGTTTCCAGGAATGTGGAGATCCCCAGCCGGTGAAGCCCCTGACAGAGGTAATCGAGGTTATATAAGAGCGGTTCTCCTCCTGTGACGACGATGGCTTTTGCAGGACAGGCAGCAGCATGTTCAATGATCATGTCGGTGGCTACCGGCGGATATTTTTCAGCATTCCAGGATTCTTTGCTGTCGCACCAGTGACAACCTACATCACAGCCTCCTATCCTCGCAAAATAAGAAGGTCTGCCTGTATGGAACCCCTCTCCCTGAAGGGAATAGAATTCCTCCATGAGCGGAAGCACTTTTCCTTCCTTCAGCAATATTTCATCTTTTGGGTTCAACCGGTCAGAACTTAATTTCTTTTTTAGCAGCTTTCAGGGTGTTGAGAAGGAGAGATACCCGGGTCATTGGGCCGATCCCGCCAGGTACCGGTGTGATGTAGCTGCATTTCTTTGCAACATCAAGAAAATTCACATCCCCGGTCAGCTTGTATCCGGATTTTGTTTCTTCAGAGGGAACCCGGTGAATTCCGACGTCAATTACAACTGCATCTTTTTTTACCATCTCCGCAGTTACGAATTCCTTTTTACCCATGGCAACGATAAGAATGTCGGCCGTTGCAGCGATGGCTTGAAGATTCGGAGTATGGCTGTTGCACAGGGTGACGGTTGCATTCCCGGTTTTGCTTTTGCGGGAAAGAAGGATGCTGACGGGAGTACCGACAATGTTGCTTCTCCCGAGTACCACACAGTGCTTTCCTTCTGTTTCAATTTTGTAGGATTCCAGCAGGGTGATAATACCATATGGGGTAGCAGGAAGGTAGGAAGGGATGTTCAGCACCATCCTGCCGACATTCACAGGATGGAAACCATCCACGTCTTTGACTGGGTCGATGTTTTCGATGATCGAGTGTTCATCAATATGTTTTGGAAGAGGCAATTGTACGATGAACCCGTCGATCTCCGGATCGTTGTTAAGAAACCGGATGGCCTCAAGAAGTTTTTCCTGCGACAGGTTGGCAGGATATTTATATACGGAAGAGATGAATCCAACTTCTTTACAGTCTTTCTCTTTTGATGCTACATAGGTCTGGCTGGCGGGATCTTCACCAACAAGGATGGCAGCCAGGTGAGGCGCTTCCTTGCCCACATCGAGCATTTTTGTTTTTACCTCTGCTGCAATTTCTACCTTTATCCTGTCGGATATCAGTTTCCCGTCCAATAAATTCATAGGGTTCTCTTCTGTTAGTTCATATTTCTCATGTTCCGCATCATGTTGGCCATTCCTCTGCCCTTGCTGGCGGTCACCATTTTCATCATGTGACGGGTGTCATCAAACTGCTTGATGAGCCGGTTGACCTCCTGGATAGTGGTACCGCTTCCTGCTGCGATCCGTTTCCTTCGGCTTCCGTTGATCACGGCAGGATCTTCCCGTTCTTCAGGTGTCATCGAATGAATGATGGCTTCAATTCCTTTAAATGCATTGTCATCGATGTCGAGGTTCTGGATCGCTTTTCCCATCCCGGGCAACATTCCCATCAGGTCTTTGACATTGCCCATCTTCTTGATTTGTTTAATCTGGGAAAGAAAATCGTTGAAGTTGAACTGGTTTTTGGCAATTTTTTTCTGGAGCTTATGGGCTTCCACTTCGTCAAACTGTTCCTGGGCCCTTTCAACAAGAGACACTACATCACCCATACCCAGTATACGGTCGGCCATACGTTCAGGATAGAAGATATCGATGGCTTCCATTTTTTCACCGACTCCGACAAATTTTATGGGTTTCTCAACCACTGCGCGTATAGTCAATGCTGCTCCACCGCGGGTATCGCCGTCGAGTTTGGTAAGGATCACTCCTTCGTAATCGAGCCGTTCATTGAATGCTTTTGCCGTATTCACAGCGTCCTGCCCTGTCATGGCATCCACGACAAACAATGTTTCATGCGGGTTGACTGCTTTCTTCACCGCCGCAATCTCATTCATCATATCTTCATCGATGGCCAGCCGGCCTGCAGTATCGATGATCACAACATTGAATCCCCGGTCTTTCGCTGAGGTAATAGCATGTTTTGCGATCTTAACCGGATCCTTACTATCATCTTCGGAATAAACCTCGACTTCAACCTGCTGTCCAAGAACTTTCAGCTGTTCGATAGCAGCCGGCCGGTAGATATCACAGGCCACCAGCAGCGGACTTCTTCCTTTTTTTGTTTTAAGATAATTGGCCAGCTTGACAGAGAAGGTAGTTTTTCCGGAGCCCTGTAAACCTGCAATCAGGATAATGGCCGGATCTCCTTTAAGATTCAGGTCGGTTTTCATGCCTCCCATCAGTTCTGTCAGCTCGTCATGCACGATTTTCACCATCAACTGTGCCGGTGAAACAGCGGTGAGAACATTCTGTCCAAGCGCTTTTTCCTTCACTGTGTCAGTAAACTGCCTGGCGATCTTAAAACTGACGTCGGCATCGAGCAATGCTTTCCTGACATCCTTTAAGGTCTCCGCTACATTGATCTCGGTAATATGTCCCTGTCCTTTGAGTACTTTAAACGCCCGGTCGAGTTTATCAGTCAATCCTTCAAACATAGATTTCTTCCTTTATTATAAATTTCCACTTTAAAAATCCTTCGCAAAAGTACGAAAAAATTGGTTTATTGTCCAGGATTGAGAAGGCCGGAATAGGGAATCAGGATTTTTTTCAATTATTTTCAGGCAGACATTCTATTTTTTTTGTTTTCTTGTTGATTATTTTAAAAAATTATGTAAGTTTGTGCAAATAATAATTATTAACCAAATCCTTAATGCAATGAAAAAAACTTTACTTTCTCTCATGGCTATTGTGGCTTTATCGATAGCTACTTTGGCCCAAACATGGACCACGGTCAATTCAAATCTTGATGTCGCCAGGGGTGTTGGTCAGATTTCAATTGGAATGAATAACCCAAATGCCATGTGGGCATTTGCTGTTGATGGTACAGGTCTTATTGTTGATTCATATACTAAATCAATCGATGGTGGCGCGACCTGGACAAAAGGAACTTTCAATGCCGGAACCGGCTTATCTCAATTATTTGCAATTGACGAGAATGTTTGTTGGGCCTTGTTCAACACAGGAGCTAACCAGGGTATTTATAAAACCACTGACGGTGGGACGACCTGGACCAAAAAAGGGACTGCTTATGGAAGCAGCTCTTTTGCCGATGCAATGCACTTTTTTAATGCCACTGATGGTTTTGCTATTGGCGACCCTAATGGAGGATACTATGAAGTTTACACTACCTCCGACGGAGGGGAAACATGGACCCGTGTTGCCCAGACAAATCTTCCTAATCCTTCAGACGCATCAGAATATGGGATAACCGGAGATTATTGTGCTGTTGGCAACGATGTCTGGTTTGGCACCAACGAAGGAAGGGTTTTCCACTCCACAGATAAAGGGCACACCTGGACTGCTTCTTTGACCTCCTTTGGAAACGCTGAGGTAGTACAACCTCTATTTGCAGATGCCATGAATGGTTTTGCATTCCGTTCTTATCTCGATTTAGGTCTCATTACTGACCTTGCCCTCACTTCGGATGGAGGCGCTACCTGGACAGATGTTCTTGTTGGTGGTGCATGTTATGGACGTTACTTTTACCTCGTCCCGGGTACAGTAAACACCTATGTGGCTTCTGCAGGATTAGCAAGTCCGGATCAAGGGATATCTTACAGTTACGATGGAGGAAATAACTGGAGCCCAATTACAGCAGGAGGCGATTTCCAGGCTAACGCGTGGCTTGATGTTGTAACTGGTTGGGCAGGATCTACTACTGCTGCGAAAAAATCTACCGGGGGTATGCAAATTTATACCGGAGATTCCCTGCTTCCTCTTGCAGCCAATTTCGAAGCTGATTATACTGGTATCAGTCTCGGTCAATCTGTAATCTTCACCAATCTTTCACACGGGTTCCCGACAACCTCTACCTGGACCTTTCAAGGTGGTACCCCACCAACTTACGCGGGTAATACACCACCTGCCATCACATATAGTACTCCAGGCAGTTTCGATGTAACCCTGAAGGTTTTTAACGCATACACCAGTAATACTGTCACTAAAACGGGTTATATCTATGTAGGCGGTGTTGGCATCAGTGAACTCGGAGCAAATGCCGTGTCTGTCTTTCCAAATCCTGTAAAAGATATTATGACAGTTCAGGCTGACAAAAACATTAAAGAGATCTATGTTTACAATGTAACCGGCCAGCTTTTGATCAACTCGACGGTCAATGCAAAAACGATTACAGTTAATACTTCCGGTCTGACTACCGGCATCTATACGCTGAAAGCTATTTTGGACAACGGCACGATCAATAAAAAAATTGTTATCCAATAATACCTCTTTCCACATCTGGGCGGAAGTCCAGACGGAATTACAGAAAGCTGTCTCAATATGAGGCAGCTTTTTTTTGCCCGTCATATCTATTTTCAGAAATTTTACATATGAATATTTTTTTATATTTGCATATATGATCCCAGGAAGATGGTATGAGTATGGAAGAACATCCGAAGAATGAACAAAACCAAACTAATCAGAATTATCAAAAGAATTCTGAGGCTGAAAATTCAAAACAGTTCTCCCGTCGAAAATTCTTACGCAATGCAGGTCTGATCGGCGCTGCGGCCGTTGCCGGCGCTGCTGCACTATTTTCCGGAGACCTCTTTGAAAAGACCAAGACGAAAGGTGGAAAGAAGAGTGTACTGCTGACACAGGACAACAAGCTCGTGGAGGTGGATTCGCTGGAGTTGAAAGCAATGGTAAAATCGCCCGAGCAGTTGATGCAATTACGAGGGCGGGAAGGGATCGCAGGCCGTCGCTGGATCTGGGTGATCGATCTTTCGAAATGCCGCAATGCCCGCCAGTGTATCGCTGCATGCCAGGCAGCTCATCACCTTCGCCCTGACCAGTTTCATATTAACACTTTACAGATGCAGGAGAATGCGCATACGCCTTCTTTTCATATGCCAAAGCCATGCCAGCATTGTGACAACCCACCCTGCGTATCAGTGTGCCCGGTAGATGCCACCTTCAAACGGCCCGATGGCCCTGTACTGATCGATAATGAACGCTGCATCGGGTGTCGCTTCTGTATCGCTGCTTGTCCGTATTCTGCACGAATGCTGAACTGGAGCAAACCAAAGTTCGAAGAACAGGATAAGGACCTTCCTTATAATATTGAACTCAATATTCCGCAACGCATAGGTACCATCACAAAATGCCTGATGAGTTCCGACAGGCTGCGGGAGGGCAAACTCCCCTACTGCGTCTCTGCATGTCCGAACGGAGTCTATTATTTCGGGGATGAGAATGAAGATGCCGTGACCAATGGCACTACCAAAGAAACCGTCAGGCTCAGCACGCTGCTTAGCGAAAACGGAGCATACCAGCTGCTTCCTGAACTCGGCACTAAGCCAAGGGTTTATTACCTTCCACCGAAAAACAGGCTATTCCCGTTTGAACCATCAAAAGATGCAGAACCGAAAAAGATCTGAACGAAATGGATGAAAATAACATTGAACTCAACAAAATAACGGAGGATCTAACCTTTCATATCCGGATCACACGCGGATTTAAAATATGGATGGGGTTCCTCATCCTCGGCCTTTGCATCTGTCTCTATGCCTATACCCTTCAGCTTCGCTACGGACTCGGTGTAGCGGGAATCCGTGATTATGTTTCCTGGGGGATGTATCTTTCCAACTTCGTTTTCTTTGTCGCAACGAGCCTGATCGGTATGCTTATCAGCGGAGTACTCGGATTGACCGGTATCAAATGGATCACACCGCTTGCCCGGATCGCAGAGATCATAGCAGTTGCTTTTGCGGCTATCGCAGGATTGGTCATCATCATGGACATGGGACGTCCCGACCGCTTAGCAAACGTTTTTATCTATGGCAGGTTTCAGTCACCTATCCTCTGGGATGTCACCGTTGTGACCACCTACTTCGTGCTAAGCGCTCTGTTATTGTTTCTTACCCTGATATCAGATATCTCCTGGGTTTATAAAAAAACAGATCACCTTCCCGGGTGGGTAAAACGAACCTACCAGGTTCTCTCGCTAAACTGGACAGATACCCCGGAAAAGAACCGCATTATCCGGCGTTGTGTCAGGATCCTTCTGATCCTCATCATTCCCTGTGCGCTGGCCATCCATACCGTTACTTCCTGGCTTTTTGCCATGACAACGCGGGCTGGCTGGGACAGCACTCTTTTCGGGCCCTATTTCGTCACCGGGGCTTTTGTTTCCGGGGGATCAGCCGTGATCATTGCCATGTATTTCTTCCGGAAAAACTACAAACTTCACAACTACATCACGAACCAACATTTTAACAACATGGGAAAACTTCTCGTGATGATAATGCTGGTATACCTATATTTTAATATCAACGAATTTCTTGTCCCGGCATATAAGCTTAAGACAGCAGAAGCCATAAACTTGCATGATCTTTTTGCAGGACGGTTCGCCTTCATGTTCTGGGCGGTACAGATCGGCGGACTTCTACTGCCAATCATCTTGATGCTTTTCCGAAAGATGAGAACTCCATTGCCGATGCTGATCATTTCACTGGCTATTTTCATCGGTTCCTGGTTCAAGCGTTATATCATTGTGATTCCCGCCCAGGAACATCCCTATCTTCCAATTCAATATGTGCCTTACAATTTCAAAGTATATACGCCGACACTGACAGAAATCGCGATCACCCTTTCATCATTCTTTATGGCGCTGATCATTATTACACTGTTATCGAAATTTTTCCCGGTAGTCCCGATCCGGGAGACAGCCATCGAAAAAGGATTGATCAAGAATAATGAATAATGAAGAATGAAGAATGAAGAATGAACAGTTAACCGTGAATGGAACAGAATTGTAAACTTAGTATGTAATGATTAAGAAATACCTTGGGATTTTATTTTTCATCTTTATTATTTTAAGGATCGGCGTTTCTGCACAATCAACCATTGCAGCCTGGGTGGTTCCGGAGGAAGCAAAAGAGAAGGTGTGCCCTTTTCAATTCACTCCGGAGACGGTAAAGAGCGGTGGAAATATATTCCAGAAAAACTGCAGGTCCTGTCATGGAGATCCGGGGAAACAGAACTGGGCTAAAATCGTTCCTCCTCCTGAAGATCCGGCTTCTGCCGGATTTCAGAAACAAACCGACGGAGAAATGTTTTACAGGGTCACCACTGGGAAAACGCCCATGCCCCAGTTCGGGAATATACTCTCAGATGAAGAACGCTGGCATGTGATTTCCTATATCAGGAGTTTTAATCCCAACTATGTGCAGCCTGCTCCTGTTGTAAAAGCAGGAAGCGGGAGTAAGACCCTCCACCTCAGGATGTATTGCAATTACAGGCAAAAGAAACTTTATGTTCTCTGTATGGAAGTTACAAAGGACAAAACAGAGATTCCTGCAAAAGGTATCGATATCCAACTTAACGTGAAACGCTATTTTGGAATTCTCAGGGTGGGAGACCCGAAAACCACAAATGCCAGGGGGCTTGCACTATTCGACTTCCCTGCCGACCTGCCCGGAGGACAATCTGGCATTCTTGATCTTTCGGCAAGAGTCAAAGATGAAACCGGGAACCTCTATTCAAACCAGGCCAATGCCAGACTTGCTATCGGAAAACCATACCTGTTAAAAAGTCTTACTGATGCCCATGCTATGTGGTCGGTTCGCTCAAAAGCGCCTGTTTGGTTGATCCTCACATTCTCACTGTCACTGATCACCGTGTGGGGCTTCATCTTTTATATCTTCATTTCATTAAAAAAATTGAAACAAACAAAGTAAATAAACCCTAAAAACATGAAGAATCTAACGACCCTCGGAAGAATCTTGTTCGCCCTGCCTTTTGGCATCCTGGGTTTGAACCATTTTCTCATGAAGAGTTATTATCTTGGAATGATCAGTACATTCATTCCGGGAGGCGGATATACCATTATTATCACCGGATTGGCCCTCATTGCTGCCTGTATTTCTATTATAGCGAAGAAGTATATTCAACTGTCGTGCCTGCTCCTGGCGTTATTACTTTTTGTCTTCATCCTTACCATTCATGTTCCGGGACTTTTTGATTCGACACCAATAACTATTCTGAAAATGGATACAAAGATCTCGACCCTTGCCTTGATAGAACTACTGAAAGATACTTCCCTGATGGGTGGAGCATTGATGATCGCAGGAATATACAGGGATGAAAAGGCAGCAGTAAAAGTGTGAGAATCCATTCTGATTCAAAAAAAAAAACGAATGAAAAACAAGGTTGCAATTCTTATTATCATAGCTTTGGTCCTGGGTTCAACAAGTATCCATACCTTCGCCCAGGATCCTGCAGATACCGTTGAAGTGGGGATTGTTGAACACCTCGATAAAATAATTCCGGATGGCTTATCATTCCGGGATGAAAACAACAAACCAGTGATCCTGAAGGAGCTGATTAAACGCCCAACCATCCTGGCCCTGATTTATTTTGATTGCCCGGGAATCTGTCCCATGATACTGGCCAGCGTTTCGAATGTTGTTAGAAAAATGGATATGCAGCTTGGTAAAGACTATCAGATCGTAACAGTCAGTTTCAATCCACTGGATAACCCGGATAAGGCCTTAGACAAGAAAAACAACTTTCTGGATCGGAGAAGCAGGATATACAGACAATATTGGAACTACCTGACTGGGGACAGTGCGGATATTTATACACTTACCAATGCCGTCGGTTTTAAATTCATTCGGGCAGGAAATGATTTCATCCATCCCACGTGCATCATCATTCTGAGCCCGGAAGGCAAGATCACCCGTTATCTTTATGGAACATCTTACCTTCCTTTCGATGTAAAGATGGCGCTGATTGAAGCGCAGAAAGGGATTTCACGGCCAACGATCAACCGTATACTGGATTATTGCTTCAGCTACGACCCGGCCGGAAGGCGTTACAGTCTGGCTGTTACAAAAGTGAGCGCCACTATAATTCTTTTTATTGCCGTTATCTTTTTTATCTCACTACTGGTACGTTCATCACGAAAAAAATCAAGATCAAAAGAGACTTCCAATCCATCCACCTCAAAGTCAATAAATTCCATCCATGACAGTGAACACAAATCTGAATGAAGAACCGAGTTATCTGATTGATACCGGGAAACGGAAAGGAATCATGGCCTGGCTTACTACCACAGATCATAAAAGGATCGGCCTGCTCTACCTTTGGTCTATCATGGTTTTCTTCATCGTGGGAGGGATTCTCGGGGAAACAATGCGAACCGAACTTTTCAAACCCGGACAACAATTCTACGGGCCGCAAACTTACAATGCCATTTTTACGCTGCATGGGCTCATTATGATCTTCCTGATTGTGATCCCCGGACTGACCGTAGTTTTTGGAAACTTTGTCATGCCGATCATGATTGGTGCCAACGACGTCGCATTTCCCCGACTCAACCTGTTTGCCTGGTATTTATATATACTTGGCGCAGCGGGTGTAGTCATTTCGCAGTTTACCGGCAACGGCCCACCAGATACTGGCTGGACATTTTATGCACCTTACAGCACACAAACGCACACCAATGTAATTGCAGCGGTAAGCGGAGCCTTCATCCTCGGCTTTTCTTCCATTCTTACCGGGATTAATTTCATTGTAACGATCCATCGTTTACGAGCACCCGGAATGAGCTTCTTCAAAATGCCCCTGTTACCATGGGCGGTCTATGCCACCGCCTGGATCCAGATCCTGGCGACTCCTGTCATCGGCATAACTTTACTGATGATCATTGCAGAAAGACTGTTTCATATCGGTTTCTTTGATCCTGCGCTCGGTGGCGACCCTGTCCTTTACCAGCATCTGTTCTGGATCTATTCTCACCCTGCGGTATACATCATGATCCTTCCAGCCATGGGCGTCATCACCGAAATCATCCCGACCTTCTGCCAGAAGCAAATTTATGGATACAAAGCCATCGCGATTTCAAGTCTCGCCATTGCAGGGGTAGGTTATTTTGTTTGGGGACATCACATGTTCACTTCCGGGATGAGCAAGGAAGCCATCTGGACATTCTCGCTGCTCACTTTCCTCGTGGCCGTTCCCAGCGCCATCAAGGTTTTCAACTGGGTAGCTACCATGTACAAAGGCTCCATCGATCTGAAACCCCCGCTGCTATATGCTATAGCATTTATTTTTTTATTTTCCATCGGGGGATTGACAGGCCTTGTTCAGGGCGCATTAGCAACAGATATCCAGGTTCACGACACCTCATTTGTCGTGGCCCATTTTCATTATATTATTTTTGGAGGCGTCGGCTTTGCTTTCCTGGGCGCGATTCATTACTGGTATCCCAAGATGTTCGGGAGGATGTATAACTTTCGTGTTGCGAATATTGCCTGGGGATTTTTGTTTATCGGTTTCAACCTGTTGTATTTTCCGCAATTTATCATCGGACTCGAGGGAATGCCAAGGAGATATTTTGATTATCTTCCTCAATTTACCTGGGGACAGCAGTTGTCGACCATCGGAGGTTATATTCTCGGGATCGGGTTTATCATTCTCATCGTTAACCTTTTCCGGAAGAATGGAGCAAAATCACCGGCGAACCCATGGGGAGGTAAAACTTTCGAATGGCAATTACCTTCTCCCCCACCGATGGAGAATTTTAAAACTCCTCCTGTGGTCCCGGATAAACCGTACAACTATGATTAAGTGGTGAAGTGGTGACATGGTGAAGTGGTGACATGGTGAAGTGGTGAAGTGGTGACATGGTGAAGTGGTGACATGGTGCAGTGGTGAAGTGGTGAAGTGGTGACATGGTGCAGTGGTGCAGTGGTGACATGGTGAAGTGGTGAAGTGGTGAAGTGGTGACATGGTGAAGTGGTGATTTGGTGAGTAAAAAGGTTGATGTTACTTTATAACTTTACAAACTTTACAAACTTTACAAACTTTACAAACTTTACAAACTTTACAAACTTTA
>Ga0182027_10002108_pt1 | contig 32484 bp, 40 predicted proteins | sample 712E1DmetaG_FD_121300 | JGI IMG/M metagenome (GOLD analysis project Ga0182027, IMG submission 121300) | Permafrost microbial communities from Stordalen Mire, Sweden - 712E1D metaG (Illumina Assembly) | ecosystem: Environmental > Terrestrial > Soil > Wetlands > Permafrost | place: Sweden...
CCAGTATTTCTTATACCCACCACCACTCCAGGTCGCTAGGAGATACCTATTTGGCGGTGTCTCAGCGTAAAAAGCCAGATACCCGATGAGAGAGCCCGTTCCGCCCCGCGTCCGGCATTGCAGCGTGGCCGGCGTCGTGGGCGTCCCGGTTGCGCAATCAGATGAGGCGGCAAACCGCTGCAGCGTGATGGTGCCGCGCTTGACCTTCTTCCGATACCAGCGTTTTGGCGTCGCCGGGGCCGTGAATTCCTCGAACCCGCAAAACGGAGCGACGCCCGACTTATATTGCCCGACCAGGGCGACCGGCCCGCCGCAGCAGCAGGGGTCGCCAGCGGCTCCATGGAGTTTGGCAGCGATTTTCATCCCACCCCTGGACTGAGCACGGTGACCGTCGAGCCATCGCACAAATCCAACCTCACGGAATTGCCGGCATTGGAAGGCTGCAAACCCGTCGAGTTGGCCGCGATCGACCCGGCGCCGCCCGGAGTGTCCTTCCGCGCGAATTTGCCGGTGAGCAGCAACGTGAGGAAATCGGCCGCAGCCATGGAAGAAGGAGCGCCGAAGCGCAACTTCGTGACTCCGGTCGTAAAATTCTCATCGACCTCCTGCAGGACCGCGCCGGCCTCCCATTCCGGTCGACCATTGAGGAATGTGACCAATTGCCCCGGATGCCAGGTGCCGGGGCATTCGGCATGCTTGAGGGTCAGTAGGCCGTCGAAATGCACCGTTTGGAGGCTGTCAAAATAATCCTGGGCGAGGTATTTGGTGCCCCCGACCGGCACAGACAGATATGGCCCGATCTCGTTTTCCAGGGCCGTGAGATCGAGCGTCTGAATGAGCACTCTTGGACCAACGGTAGCGCCGGCAACAGAGGTAGTGAACCGCGAATATAAGGATCCGTCGGCTGAATTGCTCTCGGCTGTCTGGAAAATGAGGACGACGCCTCTCGGCACGAGGTCATTCCGAGGCCGACAGTCGAATTGCAGGACCTGCGTTGCTCCAGTCAGATCGATTGAGGCCGTGTCCATGACCGCCCTCCGGTCGACGTTGAGCGCGGGGGGAGCCGCAGAGTAGTCGACCCAGGACCCAGAATCGGGCACCCACAGCTGGCAGCGCCGCAATGCCGCTGCCACAGTGATATCCCGCGCCTCCGACCAAGGCGGCTGGACGGCGTCGCCCGCCACGACGCGGCCACAGGAGACCCCCGCTGTGCGGGCGAAATCAATCAGGGCCTGGATCTGCTCGTTTGTGGTCCAATGCGCCCAGCTCTTGGTGATGTCGTTGTAGAGTGGATTTCGGAATAACGTGACCTGGGTGGTCGGCACATCGGTCTTGCTGACGAAATCGCCGGCGACCACCTTCCGGTTCTGCTGGTAGACCAGGCATTCGAGGTCATCGAAGAAATTGGCGCAGGTGAATGCCACCGACTCCATCGTCGGTTCGCCTTTGGTCCTATCGCCCCGGATTTTGCCGATGAATCGCGTGACGCCGTCCTGGCGCAGCTCGACCTGGTCATCGTAGGCGAAATCGGCCGCGGAGAGGCAATCCTGGCGTCGGATGGTGAATTCGAACTCGTCTTTCTCGAAGGATCGACGCGTTAGGACCGGCAACGAGATACCCCAGTTCGCCAGCGATTGCTCCCGGCCGCCTTTGATGATCGTCAAGGCCATGGCGTCAACCTCCCAGGCCGTTGTTCCGGATTTCTTGCGCCTGCTGTTTCAGCGCCTGGACCATAGAGGAGGACTGCGCGTCCATAGCCCCGAAGAAGTCGTCGAGCGCGGCGGTCACGGTGTCGTTCGCCGCACCTGGCGCGATTGTCCTAGTTACACCGTCTGGACCGGTGATTGTGCCGCCGGAGTGGCTGGCAACGGCTGCGGAGACGGCATCGCCGATCTTTCTAGGCAGCTCTGCGAGAGCCGCGGTATTTGCCGCGACGGCCAGGGTGTGGTCCCGCGTCACAGAATCTGCCTTCTCCTGGACGTCTGCAAGGTGGACGCTTATCTGGGTTTGTCTCTCATTGACATCCATGAGGCGAGCGTCGATCTCAGCGAGCCTGTCGGTTCTGGCCTGCTGTTCTGGAGATGCACGCGGCGCAACGCTCCGGGTGCGCGCATCCTCCAACGAGGTCCTCTCTGCGAGAAGTTGCTGCTGCTCTGACTCCAGACGGGTGAGTTCCGGCTCAGATTCTCGCGAGGCCTTTGCGACGGATTCCTGCGCGCGAATTGCCTGCTGGTTTGCTCGATCAACATTTTTTGCCGCTAGCCCAACGTCGATCGCGGTCGAACGGATTGGAGCCGCGTCAAGGATAGCGTTTTGGTCGTCGATGATGGCCTGCTGGGCGTCGCTGATATCCAGGAATTTCTTCTGCGCTTGGGCAGCGGCATTCCGTAAACTATCAGCTTTCGCCTTAGCCACCCTGGCCGCGGCCTGTAGATCGAGCGTCCTATTGGATATCTTGCCGCCATCGGATTCGCGCGACGAACCCCCCTTAGCGATCGCCCCACTGGCGGCGAATTCCGCATCTGAAGCGATGGCTTCGGCGTCGTCGCGAGCATCCCGCGCTTCTTGCTGCGCCTGCTCGGCCCGTTTTTTCCGGACCAGGGCGCCTATTCGCTCGTTTTCGATGTCTTGTTTTGCGCCGGCCGCCAAGTACGAATCTTGCTCCTGCGCATATTTCGCTTTGATCGCTTCCCGTTCCTCTGGAGATGAGGCATCGGAGATTTCTTTTTGTTGGGCCAAATCCTGCCCGGCTTGACGCGCTTCCCGCTGAGCAGAAGTCCTCGTCTTGTCCCGTTTTTCACTCCGCTCGATGTAAGCGATAGTGGCCTCCATTCGCTTGTCGACCTCGTCGAGATCGGAAATCATTTCATTTTTCAGTCTATCGGTTTCACCGGTCACTCCGGCTAAAGCTTTCTGGAACCTTTCGGCGCGGTTGGTCGATGCTTGGAGACCGGCGGCACATTCATCCTCCCATTCTTTGCTGCGCCTCTTCAGCTCGATCATGCCGACCGAGAAAGCACCTATGAAAGGAGCCAATACGGCGCCGGCGCCTATCAGGCTCGACGTCAGTCCACCAGCGAGCAATGAGCCAAGGCCGCGCAGCGCCAGAATTGTGCCGCGCAAGCCACCTTCCGAGAGGCCTACAAATATACGCTCCGCATTATGCCCCGCATGGCCGAGTTCGGTGATGCTCTTCGCTGCGTTATCGCTTTCCTTCGCGGTCTGGCCGAGGGCCCCGAGGAATTCGATTTGCGTTTTTGTGGACCCCTTCGCGGTCGTTCCAGCCTCCTGTGTCGCCGCGCTGACACTTCCGATCTCGCCGGCGGCCTGTTGGGCGCCCTGAACTCGGATCTCGAAATCTAGCGATGGACGGCCGTCTGACATGGAGATGGGATTGGAGCGCGATCAGTCGACCAGGTGTCCCCGCACGGTGTGCTGGAGTGCGTCGGTGCCGTTGGAATTGCACCATAGGGCGGCGCTGGCGGCCAGGGGGGTTACGAGCGTCACCTTGTTGCGTCCGGCCGCGGCGGTGCCCCCGTTGAGATATTGCGTCCCGGCGCTCGCGCTACCCAGGCTGATCGTCTTGCTCGTGCCGGCGTTATTCACGCACCAGTCGTCCAGGAGGATCTTCGTGTAATCGACGAAGACGGAGGCGCCGCAGAGCTGCTGGTTGCCGCTGGTGGTCGTATTCCACTGGATGATCCAGTCTCGGCGGTCGGTGACCGGACTGACTCCGGCCACGAGCACGCCAGCGATCTTGTTTGCGCCGGTGTCCGCCACAACCAGAACCGGCTGCACGATCGGCCGAAACAGCGGACCGATCGGCGTGAACGTCATCCCATACAGGTAGAACCGATCGTCAGTCGATGAATTGGCTCCCGTAAGGGTTGGAGAGCCGTTCACCGTCGCATACGCGATCCAGACAAAACCACCGTTGCCGAAAGCTGTCATCTCATAGCTGAACGCCGTCCATGCTCCAGTGGTTGACACAGCCACACCCCCATAGCGCACCGAATCGTTGCCGGCCATATTATTGCAAATAAGCACTCCATTTACGTGGGTCTGGCCAGTCGGGATATATACCCAACCTGAGCAGCGATACCTCTGGCCATAGACCAGCTTCGAAGCGATCGGCGCACGACGAGCGTAGTGAGAAGTTGAGGCTGTGGCATCGGCGTAGTAGAACAGGCAGTCGTTCTTCGATATAGTGCCGTCGGAGATTGCGTCTATGTTTCCGGCAATGGTTCCGCGAACACCCGTGAAACTATCTGCATCGGTGCCCCACGCCGGCGTATAGGACGCGACCATTGAGCCCGTCCCGAGCTCTGCCCATGGTGGCAATTTCCCGGTCTGCACTTCACATGTGATGTCTGCCTGGGTGAGAACTCCGTTGATCGGAGCGCATGGTATCACCCGGCCATAAAACAGATCCGCCGCCGCGAAGATTCCGAGTGAGAAGAACGCGTCATCCACCGCCTGCGTCCATGCCGGCGGGGTCCCGCCGGTCGTCTCCGTCATGGTCTGCAGGACGCTGTTGATGTAGACCAATGGTGCCGATGTCCCATTCCATGTGACATGCAACGCAGTCCAACGGCCGGAGTATAGCGCGCGGAAGCCAGTGAGAGCAAGCTGCCTGTAATTCGCACCGGTCGGATCGCAGATCGCGATAATGAGCGTCCCAGAGCTGTTGATCCGGGCGGAATAGGCCCATGCGCTCGTTGAGCTATACGTTGCGTTGCTTGAACAGAGCAGCCACAGACCGAAATTTGCCGCGGCGTTGAACTCCGGAACGACGCCGAGCCAACGGATAGTGTTATTGCCAGCTCCGATCCCGGTTCCTGGCGTGCCCAAAGTCCAGTAAGGCCGCCCGTTCGCGGTCTGCCCATCGAAGAACAGGTAATCCCGCGTCCCACGGGTCACGATCAGCGGAGCGATCTCGGAAGGGGTCGTATTCCCGCTCGCATCGAGCGTTCCGCCGCCGTCGACGTTCAGGCCTGGGATGTGTTGAATGACCTTCGAACTGGCATCGAGGGTGGCCACTCCGGAGGCCGCGCCCATCTCGGTGCGCTTCACCTGGGCATCGTTGGTGACGTTGGCTAAATCTCCTCCGAGCGCCAGGGTGCGGACGGTATTGGTCGATTGGGTATAGGATAGCAGGGTGCCATCGTTCTGAATTTGTCCGGAGGCTGGAGTCGCGACGGCAACTCCCAAGGGGATTGAGAGCGGCGCTCGGTATGCGTTCCCAGGCCCGAGCGTGACACCGAGGAATATCGGCGTGCCGCTCGTGCTCACATCCTGGTTGATGGTGCTACTTTTCGCGCTTGCGCTGATGCTATAGGTAGTCGACGCACGGGTCCAGGTTACGGCCGCGAAGATCGTGGCCGCATCGAGCGCGAATCCGATGGTGCTATGATGCAGGTCGTCCGCGCTCGCGTTCGCGGCGAGCAGATAGGTATGGTCAGCGGGGTCCTGAAGGTTGGTGGAAAGGTCGGCTTTATAATTCACGCCGGTGGGAGAGGCGCTGAGAATCCACGCATTGACCGTAGTGCGCACGGTCTCACGTCCCGAGGTGTATGATGCGTTCCCGTTGAATGGTGTGATCGTGCAGGCGATGACTTGCGCGCCCGTCGCTGCCGCGGCGGTATAGAGCGCCTGGAGGCTGGCCTCCACCGTGGCGGCCGATATATCGGCGGTGATGTCGTTAATCCCGCCCCAGATGACGATGTATTTCGCGTCCCCAGGCGCGGCGACTTCGAAGGGAAATCGAACGGCCATCCGTGTGAGAGTATTGCCGGGGACTCCGCGGCTCACGACATCCCAGCCAGCTGCGGAGCCGCCGAGCAGGGACAATAGAGTCGGCTCAAAAGTACCATAGGACAGACTATCGCCCATGCAATAAACTCGCGTGGTCTGGACGACGGCGGCGGGAGCCAATGCCGCGGCGGCCTGCGCGGCCGTCATGTCGGTATGCGCGGCCGTCCCGCTTGTGGCGTTGCCGACGAAACTATAGGCCGGGGCGTTCGCCATCATGGTCGTGGTGACCTGGCCGGCTCCGATCGTGGTTACGCCGCCGGAGTTGATCGTGACGTTCCCGGTCATCTGCAGGTCCGTCGCCACATTTGAAGCATTTCCGACCCGGATGTGGCCAGCGCTGAGGGCCGTGGATTGCTTCGAGTTGAAGAGCGACCAGTCGGCCGAGGCCAAATACCCGGCGACGGAGCCGCTCGCTTGGGGTATCGTCAGATGCGCGATGCTGATCCCCGTGCCAGTCAAGGGAGCGTCAGCAGTGACGAAGGAGAGTTTCGCGTTGAAGGCCGTCCAGTCGGCGGACGAAAGATAGCCGGCCGTAGAAGCGGTCGATTGAGCGATTGAGATAGCGGGCGTAACGCCCCCGGTGCTCGCAATCGGCCCGCTGCCGGTTACCGCTGTGACCGTGCCAGTACCTGGAGCGATCACCCAGGCACCGTCCCCGCGCAGGAACGTGCTCGATGAGGGAGTGCCGGTGATAGTGAGTTTACCAAGGCCGATCGACAGGTCGGGCAGAGTGAAGGTCGCTCCGGCGGCAATAGTCAGCGTACCGCCGCTGTCGATCGTCAGTGTGCCCCCAGACACTACCTGGCCGTCGCCGGACAGTTTCGGGGCGACGATCGGGGTGGCGGACCAGATCGACATGACCGATAGGACGAATAGGACGAATGGGCGGATGGTTCTCATCGGAGGGGTCAGGCGCAGGCGATCCAGGAGAGCTTGTAGCCGCTGGCAGGCGCCGGGGCCGATAGATCGGCCGTGAAACCATTAGCCGTGACGGTGGCGTCGCGGACGATCGCCCAGAGCTGGTCGCCGGCGGCCGGCCGCTGGATGCTGGCGACGACGGCGGCCGGTGGCGCGGAGAACGGCGGCGAGAAGGCCACGTCAATATGGTCAGCTGCGGCCGCAATGGTTGTCGTTCCGCGCTTGAGCATGTCGGAAGTGGGTTCTGTGAGTTCTGGTGGAGGGTACTCCGTTACTGGCGAGGAAACCTTGAAACTGTAGCGGAATGCACCGGTGATCCCGCGCACGGGCCCGCAGGCCGCGGAATCGATGACGGCATCGAGGAAAGAGACGATTTCCTGATCCCCCATCGGCCCGCACCAGAACCGCAGATCTTCCTGCTGCGGCAGGTCCCAGAAATACGTGAGCAATTTCCGCTCGGCGATCCGCTGCGTCGCATGGGAAACTGAGGCGACGAAGCTGATCGTCGCCGAGCGATTGCCACGCGGGAAGAAGGTGCTCGCGAGAGCGCGGATGAACTGAGCCTCGTCATTAACTTGCTGGCCATTGACCGTAAGGCTCCCACTGATCAGGCCGGTAGCCAGGTCATCGGTCGCCAACCAAAGGTTGCCGAAGGCGATTTTCATTCACGGCGCGAATCAGGGAGAGGCTACCCCGACAAAGAACCGGGAGCCGGACGTGGTGGCAGCGCCGCGGGCCTCCAGCTCGCCGGCGCGCGGGCCGGTCGGGGAGAATGTCTGGGGCAATTGCCTTGGCGCGGCATTGCAGACCTTCGTGTAGACGCCAGTTCCGGTGATGATCAGGTCGCCGCGCACCCTGGTCGCCCCACGAGCGACCGCACCGCCTTGCATGCCCAAGAGGTCGAGCATCTGCTGCTCGCTGAACCCCATCGGGGAGAATGTCGCGCCGACATCGAGGCCGGAGATCCTCAGACCGAGCGTGCCGCGCCCATCGGTGACGATCGGCTCGGTCTTCAGCTGCGGGTTAAGGGTGATCGGGCCACGCGATTTGAAGGTGTCCCAAGGAGCGGCTCCGAAAGCCAGGGAGTACTCCTGGGTCGGGACGTTGGCGACCACCGGAGGCGTGGTGTCGGCGAGGGCCATCTTCGTGACGGTGTAAAGGCTGTTCGCATCGGACCAGGGGGCGTTGTTCTTTCGGAAACATCCGAAGGATACCGCGCCCAGCATGCTCGCGATCGCGGAGTGAATGATCGATGGCATTCCCGTCACGGCGCCGTTCCAAAACGTGATGCGTCGGTTCGCGGCGAGACAGTCGATCTGGACGTATTCCTGTTCGATGATTGCAAAGTCGCCGCTGCCGACCGCGGTGATGTCCACCTTGTTCGTCGCTGCGATCGCATGGGCCTCGGTATCGTGAAGGGTTCCGGCGACTCCCCAGAAATACGTTGTCGCTTCGGAAAGACCGGTCGGAACGGCCGCGCTCGGGAAAAGGCAGAAACGCACCGGGCAGCCAGTCCGGGGGGCGGCTGCGCCAACCAGCGTGATGACGTCGGTGTCGGCCGCGACCGTGGCCACGTCATAGCGCGGCGTGACCAATTGGCCGATGACCGGAGAGGTCCACCGGTGGAGAACTGCCAGCGCCAGGGCGGTCCATTCTCCGATCGGAGTGCCGGTCAAGATGACGGAATTGTCGAGCGCGCGCTGGTCGAGCGGACCGTAGAGGTCGCTGTCGATCGAGAACATGTCGGCGAGCGGAGTCAGTGTGAGTCCGCCCTTGAAATGGAAAGTCTGGCCGCGATGCGTGACGTTGGCCGGGCCTTCGAGGAGTGTGGCGAGGTTCATGATGGGATTTCGTTGAGTGGCGGATCAGGTGAAAGTGGCCTGGAAAACGTTGCCGGCATCCATTCCGTCCTTGAACGCTCCGGCGCGGAGCGTCATTCGATCTGCGACCTGAAATGGAGCGGCGTAGAGATGAGCGGAGGCATTGGTCGGCGTGGGCGCAGAGCCGTCGAGGGTGTACCAAATAGCGGCGGCGGCGGTGGCGCAGGTCAGGGTCACCTGCTGCGGAGCTGCCCCCGTGTCCGGATCGATGAGCACGTTGCCGACCTTCGACGCGCGCTCGTCCATGCCGTTGCGGTGAAAGTTGACGGCATAACTGCGCATCCCGTCGCGCGCGTTGATCGGCTCCTGGCCGGCAAAGTCGAAGACATAGCCGCGACCAGGCGCCCAGTAATGAATCAGCTGGCGGACCCGCGTAGCGATCTGCTCGACGAATTTGCCCGTGCCGGAGTCGCCGAGATTCATGAGCGGCATCTCAATGACCTGGACGGTAGCTCCGACGCGGTAGGCTGGGCCCGGAGAGCTTTGCGTGGGCGGCTGCAGCGTCGGCATGAGCACGATCGCGATCGCCCCGCATTTTCCGGTCTTCTCGTTGACCGCGCCCAAGGCGACTTCGATGTCGTTTTCAGTGATCCCCTTTCGCTCCAAGATCACCGGGATGTCCGAAAAATACGGATCCGCGGCCAGGCGCGCGGCGATGTCCTCCTGGTCCAGTACGATCGGATCGAGGATGAGTGCGTCACTCATGACTGGCCTCCAGTCGCGTCACCTGCGCGGGCATACAACCGCTCCACGTAGGAGCCGACGTCGCGCTCAATGCGTGTGCCGATCAGTTCGGTGTATGGCAGCACAGTCTCATCGGGCGCCTGGTCGACCGAATGCTTGAGCCAGAACATCACCTGGAACTCGACCTTCCGCTTCCCATAGAAGCGTTTCTGGCCTTTGACGGTCCGCGATCCGAGAATCGTCTGCGCATAGCGGACGAGCGCCGGCTTTCCTCCGAGCACGACGAATGTGAGGCCGGGAAATTCGCTCGCCCGATGCCCATAGGCCTCGGGACAGGCTGGGATCGTCAGCAGCTTCACTTTCTTCGCGGTGATCACCCCGCCGAAATAGCGTTGCGCCATGCCAACCTGGTTGATCGAGATCTTGACGCCGTCGGCGACGGCGTCGAAGTGCGTGCCCCGCGCAGCCGACGCATAGAAGTTCGTCCGGGCGCCGCCCATCGCGTTCGGGCGGGTTTGATTGAGGCCGAACAGATGCTCGCGGATCGTGTTGACTCCGGAGCGACCGACGATCGGGAAAAGACGATCCGGCTGTAGTCCGATCTGAAGACGGCGTGCGGCCGGGCCGATCTCATCACGCGCGATTATGATTGAGAAGCTCATGTGGCTGCCCCCCATCGCAAAACGCCCTCGGAATCGAATCGTGCAAGGCCCTTGAACAGCTCCTGCAGCGCCGATTTCAGGGAGTTGTCGCGGACGTCCGGAGACGCCTGCAGGTCCTGGTTGAACCCGCGCGATTGCGGCACAACCTGGGTATCGCGATCAATCAGGCCGAGTTTGATTGCCTCATCGCGGTCGACGTCCTGGACATCCATCCCGGAGTTGAACGCGAACGGAGGATAGGGATTGTCGAGCCCGTCGTCGAAAAGGTCTGAACTGCCGAGCTGCTCCCAGACGGGATCGTCCTTGAGAGCGATCATGCGGCCTCCGTAGAACAGGCCTCCGGCGAGCGCCCATCTGGCCGGCCAATTACGCTGGGCCTTCGTGTCAATGACACGGATCAGCTCCTGAGCCGGCCATTGGTCAAGGATCGCGGGATCCTGACCTTCCTCGAAATGCCCGTAACCCTGAGCCATCTCCAGATTGGTATCGAGGATCAGATTCAGCCTAGTGTCGCTGGAGAGATCGACCAACGTGCCTTCCGTCCCTTCTGCCGGCCCATAGCCGAGCTGCTCCAGGAGTTGTTTGAGCTGTGCCCGCTTTGTTGCCCGATCTGTAGTTCCGGCGACCAGCTCGTCAATTGAGTCGGACGCCTTTTGGAGAACCTCCACATTCGTCACTCCGGCAGAGAACATCGAACGCTCGCGCAACGCGGCCGGGATCTTCCTCAGGAGCCATGTCCGAAAATCGGTCGGCAGGAGCGACTTCACCTCGCGGCTGTCGATGGCCTGGCTGAACGGCAATGGAGCGGAAAAAAGCATGATCAGAGTCCGTCCATTTCGTGCTGGTGTAGATGCGATCCATGTCGGATGACTTGCGAGGCTGTGCCTCCGGCGGCCTGGTCGACCGAGCGATTCGCCGGCTGGACCACTAGGAACCTGCAGCCGGCGACGTCGCGTAGGAGTGTGAGCGCATTCGCATTCGCGGTGCGGCGATCCTCGGTAAGCAGTGAGCTGACTGGAAGCCTGGTGGCCAGTTCGAAGCGGCAACGGCTCACGGCCGCCCCGAGTAACTCGTCTGGAATGGTCGCTCCGTCGCCGAGCTTGTTCCGAGCGCAGGCGGCCACGTAGCCGCGGATCTCCAGCACGACCTGGCTGATCACTTCAGTCAGCGGATTCGCCTGCGCGGTGCCGAGCGCGGCCGTCTTCATCGCCGCGAGCTCGGGGCCGCTGAGCTTAGCGATGACGTTGGCTTCAGTGAGAGTGACCCAGGACATCGGAGGAAAGTGCGGGAAACGGAGTGATGAGTTCTAAAGAGCCGCCGCGGACCGTTTACATTTTAGCGGCATGGCGCAGCAGCTCGAAGAACTCACATGAACAGGTCAGGAGTTGGTGACGACGATCGACTCGACGCCTGAACCGGTGGCGACGATGTTCTCATAGAACTCGACGGACACGTCGGTGAACTTTTCGTGATCCTCCCGGTAGACGCCGTACTTCAGCCCGCCGCGGGCGCTTGAGGTGAAGCGCTTGACCGCGCTCGGGTCATCCTTGCCCGCGCCCTGGATGGCCAGATAGGCGTAGATGCGAGCCGCGAGCAAAGTTGCCTTCGCGGTCGCGGTGCTCTGGTAGCGTGCCTTGATGATCTCGACCACATCCGCGTTCAGGTACGCGGCGAGTTGCTGCGGGGTGAAGTTTGCTCGGTTCCCGCCATTGACGCGCGCCACCGCCTCATAGGCATCGAGGCGGTACGTCCAGGCCAGTTCGCCGATCGCATAGACATTCGGGAAGACGCCCGTGGTGTCGGCGCTGGTCACGCCCATGGCTCGGATCAGCCCGTCCGGATTGGTGGTGACGTCGAACTTCGCGCTGGAGCCCGCATGATCCACCGTTTCCAGCAGGGCCATGCCACGGCGTAGCGAATTGCGCTTCAGCCGCTGGAGGAGGCGGTCCACGGTGCGTGTGACCTCGGCTTCGAGATCGTCAAACTCGTCATGGTCAATCGAGATGGTAAGACCGCGATTGTATGTCTTGTCCGAAGCGCTCGTCCCGGAGTAACTGACCTTTTTGAACGGTGAACCGATTGGCCGAAGGTCATCCGTCTCGGAGAGAAACGCCTCGGCATTGACCGCCTTCTTGAATTCGAAGCGGCGCCCGACCGGCACTTCTGGGAAGATGCGCTGGAGAACGGCATCGAGGTTTTCCGGATCTTTCCAGCCGACCGTATAGCCGGTCAGCGGCTCGGAATAATGACCCGCGGTGAAGCGCGCCTCGTTGGCTGCGCAAATGATACCAGGCCGATTGAGGCCGGCGCCGAGATCGACGCCCATGGGGCCTTCGATTTCGGCGAGAGAGGAGATGATCTTGTTTCGCATGAGATGAGAGATTGAGGTGAGGAATTCTGGGTGAATGGATGGCGGGTTGAATCAGGTCGTGGCCCAGGCGACGTCGGCGTCGGAATTGAGGGCGGCCTTGAGGACGTAGAAGTCCGCCTGCAGCTTGCCGGCTTCGGCGAGGAGCAGGTCGTGGTCGGACTTGGTCGGATTGACCGCGGTGGAGTTCAGACCGGCAATCTGGGTCGCCGCGGTCTGCGTCAGTGCGGCCACGACGATCAGCTTGCGCGGCTTGCAGAGCGCGACTTCAACGGGGTCATTCGCGGCGCCAGGAGCAGTGAGCGCCACTCCGACACGCCAATAGGTGCCGGCGGCGGTGGGCTTCACGTCGACCTTTCCGAGCGCGGTCGCATAGACGTCGGCCGCGACGGCGATCGCGCCGGCGGCGACCAAAGGCAATGTCCGATTTCCGACGCCGAGGAGTTCGACGTTGACAGGATCTTCCGCCGCCGCGGCTTCGTCGGTGATGACGCCGATCGGCTTTTCGGAAGTGGCAGCCACGACAGCGATGTGCTCATCGTCGGCGCCGGCCTTCGCCAACAGGTAGCGCGTGGCGACGGCTGCGCTCGCCAGATAGCGCCGGGAATTCTTGGAACTCCCGACATTTCCCGGCAGCGTGTTGATCGCCGGGATGAGGTGCCGGCTCCGGTATTTCGAGCCCCGCGCCCAACTGACAAGGAGCGCGCTGGCGTAGATCAGACAAAACGCGATGAAGATCGCGGAGAGGAGAGTTTGGATCATGGTTTCGAGTGGTTGAGTTTGCAGAGACGGGAAATGGTTGATGAGGAAAGCGCGGCGCTCAGTCGGCGCTTGCGGAGAAGAGGTCGGGCTTCTCCTTGCGGACTGCCTGGAAGGCGTCGAAGTGGTTGAGTCCCTTCTTCTCCTTCTCGGCCACGGCCTCGTTGATCGCACGGATCGTCTCGGAGGATGCGGCCTGCTCGCCCTTGCGGGCGCCGAGATCGGCGACGGCGCTCTTCGTGTTCACCGCCTTCTTGAGATTGCCGAGTTCGGTCTCGGTTGCGGAGAAGTCCGTCGCGGCGATGAGCTTGCCTTTCCACTCGGGCCGCTGCGCCTGGCTGATGCGGCCTTCGTTGACTGCGCGGGTCAGCACGATCTCCGTGCGGGCTTCGCGCTCGGCTGTGACTGCGGCTTTCGCGGCGGCAGCCTCATTGGTCGCAGTAGTGAGCTGGGTCTGCATGGCAGACTTTTCGTTCACGGCCGCGGTGAGCAGCGACTTCGCCGAGGAAAGTTCGCCCTGGGCCGCGACGGCGGCGGTCGCCTTGGGCAGAGCTTCGTTGACGGCCGTCGTCACCTTCGTTTCGTCGGAGTCGGCGGCTACGGTGAATCCGAGGGCCGCGAGGAGTTTGAGGAGTTGTTCTTTCATGGGAAATTGTTCGGCGGGCATGGCTTCATTGATGCCGATCGCCGTGTCGGGGATGTTCGGATTGTTCGTGAGTCCGATGGAAAAGAGCTTCATCGGCCGGCAGACCGTGTCGTTGACCGGAAGGAGTCCGAAATGCGGGCTCTGCGAATCAAAGGGAGCTCCCTCGCCGCTGATGAGTGCGGCACCGGCCTCGTTCATCGCGTGCCGGCCCCAGAGTCCATCTTCGCGCGCCTGCAGCTCCTTGATCCGGCCCTGGGCGGAGGTGGGAGTGCCCGGATGCTTGGCTAGCCATTCCGGATCATCGGGATGTCCGATGTAGATCGGCAGGCCGCGGAACAGCCGGGCCGTGCGGCCGGCGAGGCTGTTGAAGCCAGCGACCATTTCGTCGGCGGCTTTGCGGTCAACCCGCTGGATGACGCGCTTTTTGCGGCCGTCGACCGTGACGGTCACGGGGAAATCGCCGTACGGACTGATTCGAAACCATGCCTGCGCAGCATCGAAGGCGTCGTTGATTGCGCCGAGCAGATGGATTTGATCGGCCTCGTTGATGGCCCGGATGAGCGGGCGGAAGAATCGGAGAATGAATTTCATGGCGTGGAAACCTTTTGTGCCTGGGCGGCCTCGCCGGCGCCGGAGACCACGGCCGCGCCGAGGATCTCCTCGAAGGCTGCGGCCAGGGACGGATCGGATAGGACCGTATTGTAGAGCGCGGGAAGATCGGCCTTCAGCTTCGCAAGTCCCGCTTCGAACGCCTGGTCATCGAGAGTCGAGAGCGCCTGGACGCGCTTGACCAGTGGGGCAAGCGATGCCTGCTGGGCGCGGGAGAGGAGCTGGATGGCGTGGGCGCGGAAGGCGGCATCGCGGCCCACCGCCCCCAGCGGACGTTCATTGAAGGCGGCCGCAGGCAAATCGCGCAGGGGAAATGCCCCCGCGCCAACCGGAAGATTTGATCCCTGCTGCGGTGCAAGCTTGAGCAAGGCGTCCTTCGAGTCGGGCAACGGCCGTTGATATCGCTCCGCAAACTGCTGCTGGCTGATCGGATGTCCGCACCGCAAGGCGAAGTCGTCGATTTTCAAGTCGAGTTCGACGCTCTGCTGGTTGGCCGATCGTACCTTGAAATAGGCCAATGCCGGCGTGCCCTCGCCGAAGGTATTGTCCAGGACCAGGCGATCGAGCTTGAGCTGGAGCGTCTCGCTGAGCCAGGCGGCGTCGTCTTCCTCGATGAGATCGGCCTCATGCGCCTGGAGGCTCGCGCCCTGGCCCTGGCCGGATCCCGCGCTGATCGTGGAGAGATCCGCTCCCCGCCAGAGTGCGGCCAGTGCGCGGTCCATGCGCTCCACGAGCGGCGGATAAGGCAGCGTTCCCTGCGCCGTGAAGTCGATCGTCTTGATCTCCGAATTGCGGTTGCGCACCCACTTGAAATTCGAGGCGGCGGACTGGACGGCCGCGACCAACGTATCCCATTCGGGCGATCCTTCGGCCGCGTCGGTGATGCCTTCGATCCCCGGCATTCCATGGCGCTGGCTGTAAAGAAGCCAATCCCGCAGCGGAAGATGCTTGAACATCCACGCGACTGCGCAGGCGATCATGACGCCCTGGCCGCGGGTCACCAGCCATTCACCCGGAGCCATCGGAACGCCGTCGTAGCCATAGGCGTTCTCGATGAAGCGCATCCGTCCGGTCGAGTTCTCGAAGAACCAGAGCGGGGTGAACCAAAGGGTGGCGGTGTACCGGCCGCCGTCTTGCGGCTGCCAGACGATGTTGTGGACGGCGTAGCGCTTGCCCTTGGCGTCCATCATCTGCCGCAGCAGCAGCGATACGCCCCCCAGCTCGTCCTGGTCCAGCGCGTTGGTGACGCGCAGATTGTTGTAGAACGCCTCCAGTGCTGCCTTCTGCCCCTGGGCCTGCGCCGCGGTGGCGTTGTCCTCGGTATTGACCGTGAGGATTTCCCATCCGTGTCGGGCGACGGCGCTCTTTGCCTTTGGAGCGACAGAGGCCAGGACGTCGTCGCGCTCCTCAATTGCGTCCATGACCAGGGCGAGATCCCGCAGCCGGCCGGCGCGGAAGCTGTCCATGTACCGGGTCAGCCGGGCCGGATCGCAGTGGCGCAGCGGATCGAATCGGGACATCTTGTCCATCGCGACCATCGCCAGGGAAAAGAAGGGGTTTTCGTCGCTCATTGGGGATCCTCCTGGCGGCCGGATTCAGAAAACCGGGCTTTTGAACGATGGCCTGGGACAACCGCCGCCTCATAATCGCCTGTTGCAGCCATTGCAGCCGAATTGCAGGGGGGGTGAAGCGCAGGTTGGGGTGCTGATACTCCTTGGGAGGAGATCGCCCGTTTACGGCGATTTGAGGAGTTGGCGCTCATATTACGACCTCCCGGCCGCGCGGACTGCGGACAAATTGATCATCGATGCCGTCCATGCCTGGTGCCGCCGCCTGCTGGGATGGCTGCGCCACCGGCCGGAAGGCAAAGGGCCGGAGCCTGACGCCTGAGACAACGAGCTCGGCCAATCCGCTGTAGGCGTCGCAGAGCAGAAGATGGTTCTCGATCTGGTCGGCGTAGTCGCCCATCTCGCCGCCTGGCAGTTCCTCGCGCTCGGAGCCGGCCAGCAGGTGGGTATCGAGCGTCTCCAGGATGCTCGGAGATCCGGGACCGCGCCGCGGCAGACGCATTGAAGGAGCCGATCGGATGTAGGGAGCCGCTCCCGGCTGCGTGAATACTTCCGAGACGTTCTCCGCGGGGGTGAGGAATTCCCGAACTACCCGGTCGATCGTCTCATAGCGGTTCGCCTCGATAAGCGGCACGAACATCTGCCGGCCGTCCTTTTCAAATCGGTCGAAGCCCTGGCGGATGCCGGAGCCGAGCTTCTTCAGGTTGAAGGCCACCACGGCGCAGCGCAGGTTCTCCCAGCGGCCGGCCGGGCCATTCCAGCGCAGCCCCGACGGGAAGGAGACGTAGGAGTCAGCCGTCTCGGGCGCCTTCGGCCAGTCGTCCAGACCCTCCAGTCCATTGAGCCGGAGCGCGATCGTGCGGGCGGCATCGGTCTCCGGCGCCTGGTCGATGAAGATGGCTGTTAAGCCGAGGATCGGGAACAGCGCGGTGGCGCGGGCGATCAGGTTGCCGATCGCGATCTGCTCGGCATGCAGCAGCCTCTTGCGGTCGGGCGCCTCCACCTCGCGGGCGAAGAACCAGCAGCGCCGGCCGGTGTCGATGCCGCCGAATGCGGCGCAGCCAGGCCGCCGGGCGGATAAGTCGTAGATCTCAACGGCGCGCGAGCGATCCAGGACAGCCGGGGTGATCTTCTGCGCCGTGCTCTCCGGCATGGCCTTTCGGTCGCAGCAGAAGGCGACCATGATCTCGGGGTCGACGACGGCCCGAGCCCAGTCGGCTACGATCTGGGAGACGTCGATTGCCGGGATCCCGAATTGCGAGATCCGGAATGACCAGTTGCGCAGTTTCACCTGCTCCGGGCGGCGGTGCGTCCAGCGGAATCCATTGACCCGGTCCAACTCCGATCCGCACCGCGTGCATGCGAAATAATACCGGTTCTCCGGATCGTGCGTGGCCAGGCCCGGACCATTCTCCTCGCGCCGGAAATCGCCGGTATTGGTGAGGAAGGGATCGCCCGGTTGTGGCGTGCCGTCGAGCGCCAGCCGGCAGCATTGCGGCCAGCTCTCCTCCAGGTTGAGCTCGTGACCACAGGCGGGGCAGCGGTGCATCATGACGCCCTGGCTGCCATCCTTCCACGACTTGTTCATCCCGCGGCCGGCGATGCGCTGCGTGCCGAGCTCGATGCTAAGGCGCAGGCGGCTGGACGTCATGCGGCCGCGCACGAACTTCTTCAGCTTCGGCTTGATGTCATCGACCTCGTCGAGCGTCGTGACGTCGAAGGTGAAACTGGTCGGCACCTTGTTGAGCCCGATGATCATCCCCTGGCTCTGGCGCTTCCCGTCGGTCACCGTGAAGGCGCCCTTGCGGTTCACAGCCCGACCCGACTTGTTCACGGCCCGGCCGACCTGCGTCATCTTCGCAAACCAGTCGAGCTGGTCCAGGATGTCCGGGCGGAACTTGGTATCGACCATGCCCTCCACCAAGTCGGCGTCCGGGAGATAGAAGCCCCAGTTGAGCCAGGCAAGGGACGTGCAATAGGCGCCCAGGTTCAACTCGGTCACCGATTTGCCAAACTGGGCGCCGCCGGCGAGGGCGATCGAGCAGTCAGGCAGCGGCTTCCCCGACTTTGAGCCGAGCGCGATGTCGATCGTCTCTACGACCTCGATCAACGCCTCGCGGCCGGCGAAAGTGTACGGGCCATGCTCGCCGCGGCCGTTGGGCACGCGGGCGACCTTCTCCAGGAAGTCGCGGAAGCTGTGAATGTCAGGCGTAGCGACCACGCGGCCGTCCGACTGCAGGCGGGCGTCGAGGGCGGCGACGGCGGATTTGCGGGGAGCGGCCATCAGACGGCTCCTTTCGCGAGCGCGGCCTTCATCGCCTCGTAGTGTTCCAGCGCGGCTGGGTTGCCCTTGATCTCGTCGAAGAGCGCGTCGAGGCCCTTCTCCCAGTCCTTCCGCTTCGACTCCTCGAACTTCTCTCGCTCCAGCCGCAGGCGCTCTTTTTCGAGGGATGCCTTGCCGAGCATGGCGTACAGCTCCACGTCGTGATTCTGCGCGGCCATTAGCTCAAAATTGACCTGGGCAACCTGCGATGCCTGGTCGGCTGTGATTTGCAGATCCGGCAACTTCCGCAGGGTCGTTTCCAGCTGCGAGGATGCGTCGGCAGCAAGGCGCGTCGTGAGGCCGCGCACGTACCAATCGAAGAACGCGCTGAGGGCGCTGGGCGAAGTGGTGACGTTGTGCTTCTCCAGCAGCCAGGCCATGGCCGATTCCTGGGTTTGCCGCAGAAGCACCTGGTAAAGCGCCTCCTGCGCTCCAGGCGGGAGCGTCTTGAGTTTGGAGTCTCCCCGTGGCTTTTTCATGCAGGGAGAGCGGACAGCGCCGGCCGTACCCCTACAGCCGGCGCTGCGATTACGAATCCAGCGTTATTCCGTGATACTCCAAAGCCCCCTAGTGGGGGAAGTGATATGGCCTTGCGGAGCGTCATGATTGTCCGAGTCCTTCCTCGGCCAGGACGGCCTCCGCGCGGGCCATGATGCGCCAGCGTTTGCCGCTGAGCGGCGAAAGGAAGGAATTCGCCAATGACGCGTCGAGCAACTCGCGCAGGGCGAGCTGCAGCTGCGGAAGAGCGAGCTCCCGATGCCCCTCCGGGCGCAGGCGATCGAGCAGCTTCTGCTCCGACAGACCAAATTGAGCCTCGCGGCGCAACTCGATCAGAATATCGATGTGGAGCTCAGTCATTGGATCAGCCCTTTAGTCTCCCGCAGCAGGTTGATCACCCGCCCCGGTACGGCATCGATCCGGGCATTGGTGCTCTGAACTTCAACTTTGAGTTCACCCAGCGTCGCGGTCTGCCGGCCGGTCTCGGCCTGCAACACCTTCACGTCGCCGGCCATGGCTGCAAAATCCTCGTGGATCTTCTTGCGCGCACTGCGTTCGCGGCCCAGTTCCTCGTCCATCTTCGCGGCGAGCTCTTTGCGGGCCCCGCGTTCCTGCTCAAATTCCGACTCGATGCGCGCATGGCGGCCTTCGCATTCCGCCTCGGTGGGGGGCCGGTCTGCCGCCTGGACCATCAGCGGATCGGGCGGCCTTACGTTCATGACCTTGTCATCCGAGGAGCGCAGCTTTTTCACCGACGCGGCGATGCCAAGCAGCGCGTAGATGATGCCGGCGAGAAATGCCACGACGAACAGCCATTCCCGAAGGGCTTCGGCGGTCGGCGTCGCATCGGCTAAGATCGGGATCATTGGCGTTCGAGCTGGAATTCCAGCTGGTTGATCGTCTTCAGCGCATCACGGCACCATTCGGGCGCGGCCTGGCGGGCGGCGGCGAAGTCGGGCCGGGCGATGAGTCGCTTGGCGTTGTCGAGGCGGACCGTCGCGCAGCCAGCAGTCAGAAGGCAGATGCCGGTCAGGACACAGATGCAGAGCAGGCGCTTCATTGTGCTTTTGGTGGCCCGTCGATCGCGGCGTCGACGGCGGCGTCCTTTGCGGCCAGGCGGCCCGTCGCTTCGCGCTCACGCTCCTGGTCCCGCAGTGTGATCGCCTGGCGGACCAGGCTCTCGACGGCCGGGAGAGCGCGCATCAGCGCAAGAAGAGCTGAGAGGAACGCGGCCATCAGGCCTGCGGTTTCGCGGTGAACTGCGTGCCGATCTTCACCGAGGCGAAGAAATCAAGGAGCCAGCATGCCCATTTGAACGGCAGGGAGGCTTCGACTTTGAACATCGCTGCATCGTCGGCGGTCGACGGCGTCGACTTCACATAGGCTTCGACCATTGAGACGATCGGTTTCGCGAAGAATCGCAGCGTGCCCATCACCGCGAGGATCGTGAGAATGACCGGGTATTTGAGGGCCAGGCCCGCGACAAGCGGAGTGGCCACGGCGCCGGCGGTGTCGGCCGAAATCAACGGCGATGAATCGGGCGGCGGGGATTGAGAGAACACGGAAATCGGCAGCATGCATACGACGCAAAAGGCGACTAAAGCGGTCGCGAGAAACAGGCGGGGGAGCAGGGTTTTCATGGGAAAATCATTCAGCCGGGAATGGCCGGCCGCGCCGGCGTTGGATTGGCGATCTGGGCAGGATCCGGAGCAGATCGGTCGCAAATGCGCCGGCCTGGTCGCGCGGGATGCGCAGCAGGACCTGCAGACTCTTGCCGTCAAGCGTGCCGAAGGTCAGGAGCGGCCCAGGCCCAGCGGCATTCTCGGCAGCCGCCGCGGTGATCGCTGTGAAGCAAACCGAAATCAGCGCGCGGGCCGGATGCGACCGGCGCGCGAGTTCGTCCTCGATATGAGCGAGGCGTTTGCCTTGGTCATCTCCAGTGTCGCTCTGACAGATTTCGGCGTGACTTTGCGGGGCCGGGGGCATTGAGTGCCGCCCAGTAAAACAGAAATCCCACGCAGGCGTTAACCTTGCGTGGGAAGCGTGGGAAAGGTGACGACTATTTCAGCGCTTTGCCGCCTGCTTCGTGAAATTCTCGACGATTGTCACCGCGGAATCTATCGCGCAACCGATCCCGCCGCAATGGGGTCCTACCCGCATAAGATATTGGAGCGTCTCCGGCTTGATGCGCTGCGCTGGAAGCGTGACGCGGCGCGGGCGTGGTTGCCGCTTTGGATGGTGTTTCACTGGGACAATTTGATATCAGCGTGTGACCGGTGGCGAATATTTCAGTCGCCGCTCGATGGAAGGGTATATGAGAGCTCCGCTTCGGTATTGATGCCCCGAGCATTCGCTTCTTTCACCAGAAGAGTATCTACGTAGATCTGGATCCGGAAAGTCTCGCCACCGGTTGAACCTTCCTTCGCCCAGAAATATAATCGGTCACCGGTGCGAGCCTGGCAGGATCGGCTCCAGCCAGTCATCGCATTCACGTCGTGCGTTTGATTGTGCTGCTCGTTCTCGCCTGTCCGAACCTCCAGGCCAAGCGCCTCCCCGGAGAGCCGGTATTCGACGAAATGAACTGCACGGTTAGCATCGGCGGGAAGTAGAACCGTAGAAACCTCTGTTGACATAGTCCTCGGCGTATTTTGCCTGGTTTCGGAGCGCGTGACGCTCGCCGGTTGGGGATCGGATTTCGTTGGAGCCTGCGCCGATTGGGCGACGGCGGCGCGGTCCTGATCCTCTTTGGCTTGCGCTTTTTCGAGGGCTTCCTTCTCGATCGCCTCCTTCGCCGCGGCCGCTTTGGCGACGGCTTCCTTGTCGATGGGATAAACCTTGAGCAGCGCTTCGGGGAGAAATCGTTTCTCAAACTTCAGTCCTCCGCCCTTATGCTTGATCGTGACCGTCGTGGCGGTCTCAGAGAGAACCTGCCAATCATAAAAAACCCGGCCATCCAACAGGCGGAGCGGTTCGTTTGCGGCCGAAGAGACGAAGAGCCATCCAATGACCGAGAATGCGAGAAAAGCGGCCTTGAGCGTTTTCATTAGGATGAAGGTCGATTTCGAAGGAGCCGGGCTGTTTCCTCCGTCGCCGCAGTGATGCGGGTAACCTGCTGGAAGAACTCGGCCAGGCCGAAGAACAGCCCACAAGAGACAATGCTGATGAGGCCTGCAATAATCACCGGGCTATTGAGGCTCATACCACCGACAACAAGAGCACCGCACCCGCCAATCATCGTTATCCACCCGAGGACAAGATAACAGGAACTGAAGATCGACCGCGCCGGCGCGGGCACCCCCGCGGGTGGCGTAAGTTCTGGCTGCAGACCTGAGATGATCATGCTCCCTCCCGTTTAAGCCGTTCCGGTTTATCGAGCGGAAATTTGTCCCGAAGTTCGAGGTAGGTATGTCCCACCCAGCAAGGAAGCGGTTTTCCGCGGCGGAGGTACTCAGCCAGGTATTCCTGACATTGTTGCTCTGTCGGCTCGGAGGCCGGCGGCTCGTGACCAGGGGTAATGGTCATAGGCGTGCTACGCGACGCAGAATAGGGTGGGCGCGCCTCCTCGAATCGCAATCCCTCTTCGTTTCGAGTGTTCCCTGGGTATACAAAGGCCAACTTCAACGCGTGAAGAGCTTGGAGCACTCGGACAGAAGGCGTTTTGTCCCCGCTCTCTATTTTGGCGATATAATTACGAGAGAGGGACAATCGCCCCGCTAGTCCAAGTTGGGTGAGTCCAAGAGCCGCGCGGACTTCACGGAATTGCTCTGCCGCTGTGTTCTTTTTTTCCACTTTCGTTGTTGACTCGTTGTTCTCTATGTCCACAACTGTGGACGGAGTAGACACATATGCATCCCAAAGCACAAGAAAAATTCAGGCAGCGCGTGAAGATCTGGCTGGTCGCGAACAACAGAAGTGTCACGACGCTCGCAGCAAAGATCAGGCGTAGACGGGACACCGTTTCAAAGGCGATTAACGGCGGACGGTTTCCGCGTGTGCAGGATGAAATCATCCAGGAGATCGAGCGATGACCCCAGGACTTCCAGCCAAGGAATTTCTCGCCGAGTTCATCCTCGAACAGGCATCCGAGCAGCCATTGGAACGGCGCATCCTGCTTTACCGAGCGCTCTCTGTTGAGCTTCGCCATCGCGACCTTCAGAAGAAATGCACAGCCCTGGCCGACGAACTCGAATCGATCGAGGCGCGGCACAATCAGCTGCTGCTCGACCTGCGGCAAGGAGGGGCGAAATGAAGTGCATCGCCCTATTCCTGATCCTCTGCCTGGCCTGCGCGATCGCCTGCGCGGCCGAGCGCAAACCGACCACTCACGAGCTCTACGGCCCGATCCCGGCCCAGGTGATCAAGGCCATCCTCTCCGAGCACGGACTGCCGCCGACCGTCTTTACCGTGGTGCGCCGCGTGCCGCTGGAGTTGGGGGGGACGAACGCGAAGGAGAACCTCATGATCATCTCCTTGGTCGATCTGCCGGACAAGTTCCAGTTCGAGCGTGTCGTGCTCGCGCAGATCCGGGTCGACAAGACCCGCATCGAGCAGGCGGTCAAAGACGTGTCCTCGTGGGAGCCATCGAGGTAATCGGAAATCCAGAATACCCCAATGTCTGCCGTCCTCCAGATGCCCCCGCAGGCCGCGCCCAGAAAGGTGACGACCAGGTCATCGATCTCGGCCAGTCAACTGCAGTTCGACTGGTTACTTGGCGAGCGGCAATTCTGGAGCCTGAAGAGCGCGGCCGGACTGCTCGGAGTAAGCGACTCGTTTTTGGAGAAGCTCTGGGATGCCGGCCAGATTTCCGGGCACGAATTCAACGCCGGAAGGAACCTGCGCATGACGAAGCGTATCCCGCGGGCATTCCTCGTGGCGCTGCTGGTCGCCACGGCGCGCTATTCTGGCGAAGCGAAGCTCCAGGCAGTGATCTCGACGTTCCGCGAGTTCGGCGTCACCGACCTGCGCACGATGCGCGCGGCGATCGATGCTGAGATCGCCCGAAAGGAGCGCTCGTGAAAACTGATTCTCTGGTCGAGTGCCTCTACACCTGCTCTGTCTGCGGCCAGGCCGGATTCACCCTGCGCGGGCTGCGCGCTCATTGCTGCCGATCGAAACCCGGCCGGGCGCGCCTGACCAACGCCGAGATCGGCAGATCACTTTCTCCGTCAGCCCCGAACGAAACCGCTGGACGTCTCCCACGAGATGCTCGGAACCGTAAGGCCCGAGGTGAACAAGTAGAGGCGGCCGGAGAAGCTCTTTGCGGCGCCAAGGCCGCGTTTGCAACAGGCCCCGCGACTGCACGTCGGATGACCGGCGCTTCGACTCCTATGCGACCGGGTGTTAGCGGTGCGTCGCTCCGAGCACCGGGAACGTGCGGATCGGAGCAACCCTCTTCCTGTCCGGCTGTCATGCCGGCCACTGTCGCACGGTGTGCGACCTCCGCTGCGCTGTCCACCGACGGCAAAGCCAACCAGGCCCCGGTCGGGCCGGACGGGAAGCTTCTTCGATGAAAGGAAACCACTCTCAGGCAAACTACGCCCTGACCGTCCTGGCGGATGCCGAAATCCGCACGGTCGTGACGGTGACCAAGCTCCAGGCAGCCGCAATCGACCAACTGGCGGCAATCCCGCGCATCGAACGCGAGGCCGCCCTGCGCGCGATCCTCTGTGGGCTCACTTTGCATCGGGTGAAGGCGAGTCTTCCCCACGGCCAGTTTGGGGTGTGGATCGATCAAATGCGACCTAGTGGGTCGCATTTGCCGGCGGTCACAAGGCGCCATTGCCAGCGCTACATGCGCCTGGCCGTCGCGGCCATCCAGAAGACCAAAGCCACCGTGCCGGAGATTCTCGCGCTGCCCGGCGATCAAAAGGAATTGGCACTCGAATCGACGGACGAGACGGCACGCCATCTGATGCAGAAGCTGGCAACCTGGGTGGGTGATCGCTCGCTCAACGAGATGCTCTGTGACCTCGGCATCAAGGCCGCCGGCAAACTCGGCGGCGCGCGTGAGAAGTCCGACGACGACGCCCCGATCGATCCCGAGCAGCTCGCCGCCCAGGCCCGCGAGGAGCTGAGCGCCTGGCATGAGATGGGACGGCAGTTGCTTCTGACGGACAACGTCTGCTCGCGCCTCACGCCCGACGAGATCCGCGCGCTCGATGAGAGCCTGGACGCCATGCTCGCACAATGGCGCCGTGGCCTGAAGGAAACCCTCGCCAAGCCCGCCTGATCTCCCGCTTTCACCTCACCCCTCACTTTCCCCTTCATCCCTCTGCCCCATGTCATCCGAAACTGCCCTGCGAGCGTTCGCCCTCGAATCCCCGGCGGCCGAGTCTCACCTGGCCGCGCCCGTTCGATTCACGGTGCCGCTCCTCGACAATGACGAGTTCGCAAGCCTCAAGGCGAAGCGGCGCAGCGAGGTGAACCTCACGCTTCGAGTCCTGGAGCGCATTCACGCGCTGCGCGGCGAGCGAACCTTTGTGGCGGCGGTCGGCACGATGGCGATCGGCTACCGGCATATGCGTGGCTTTTCGGCGGCGTCGCTCCTGCGCAACTATTACGTCTTTATCCGCAGCGGCTGCGACTGGCGCAGCCTGGTCAAGGGCTACAAGGCGCCCTCGCAGCAGCCCAAGGAGTTCCAGGACTTCGTCAAGGGCCTGATCGAGCAGAACCCGCGCAGCATCGCCCAGGCGCTGAGCGTGCTGCGAGATGAGCTCTGGCCGGCCGGCGTGTCGATCCCCGGCTATGGGACATGGCAGGAATGGTACGCACGGACGTTTCCCGCGCAGGAAGTGCCAAAGGCATTCCCCCGCGTCTGGCCGGTGGGATGGAATGTGGGCAACCTGCGCCGCTACGGCCCAAGCCGAGCGCAGCGGGCGCTGTGGCAGCGGGGCATTGCGGCAGCGCACGGGCTGCTGCCGACGATCGTCCGGGATACCTCCCGCCTGCGGCCGATGGAGATGATCGTCATCGACGATTTCCAGCTCGACACGATGTGCTGCTTCCGTGGCGACCCGGAGCGCGGAATCAAGCCGCAGATCGCCTACGTCGCCGGACTGATGTCCATGTGCGTGGGCACGCGCAAGCCGCTCTCCTGGCTGCTGGGGCCGCTGGTCGAGCGCCAGGTGAAGCAGGCCGACGGCACGATGAAGGCGGTCGTCTGCAACATCCGTGCAGTGGACGTGCAGATGCTCCTCTACAAGATCTTCCAGGAGCACGGCCTGCCGCCGTACCCGATCACGATCCTCTGCGAAAACGCCACTGCGGCGATTTCGCCGGCGCTGGAGCTGATGCTCTCGACAATCTACGAAGGGCGGATCCGCGTCCATCGGACGTCTCTGATCGAGCACAAGACCCTCACCAACGGCTTTGTCGAGCGCGGCGGCACGCCGTGGGAGAAGGGCTGGATTGAGAGCTATTTCAACAAGCTCTGGAACATGCTCGCGCAGAGTCAACGCGGCTACAAGGGAAGCAACGAACGCCTGAACGCCCCCGGAGACTTGTCCGACAAGCTGAGAATCTGCGCCCGTCTGCTGGGCCAGGGCGCGGGCAAGCTCAATCTACCGCCGGAAGTGATCGACCTGCTTAAGACGCCGTTTCCGTCTTTGGAAGAGCTGGAGCAGGCATTCGCGAACGTCGTGTCGATGTCGGAGCGCCGCACGAAGCACAAGTGCCTCGGATTCGGCACCGTCACGGAATTTCGCTGGTCGCAACCGGAGCTTCCGGCGCCGGCGGGCATCGATCCCACCGGCCCGAACACCTTCCGCTCGCTGGCGTGCATCGCGCCGGAGCAGCAAAAGCTCATGCTCCCCGAAGAGCGCAAGGAGTCGCCGCTGGAGCGTTGGGAGCGACTGTCGGCGGACAATCCCCGCGTCGCGCTCAGGGCGCAAACGCTCGCCCTTTTCCTGTTATCGCCGAACAAGGCCACCTGGCGGAAGCACGCAGTGACCTTCGTTCGGGAAGGCACCGGCTATAGCTACGTCGACGATGAGAACAAGCTAGCCGAAGTGCCAGAGGGGACGGATCTCCTTGCCTACGTCGACACCGCGCGGCCGTCCGTGGCGCTCGTGACCAAGGTCGATGGCAGTTCGCTCGGCGTTCTTCGAATGCTCGGCAATAGCCCCCGCGGGGTCGACATCACCGACACCGCCGCCATGGACGATGCTCGGGCGCGCCGGGCCGCGATCGTCAACCGCTTGCTCGCCACGGTGCGGGCACGGCCGTTGCACGAGGCTGCCAACCAGCAGCTGGCCGCCAACCAGGCGCACAACGACGCGATCGTCGATACCTGGAAGCGGTCCATGACACCCGCCGCAATCGTGCCCGGTGCGCCCCGGCCGGAGGCGGCGATCGCCACAGCCGATATGGTCGCCGCCGGAATCGGCGTAGCGGCCTCACGCCAGGCCGAGGCCAGCGCCCAGGCACGCGCGCTGCGCCGCTGTAGCAACGAGGCCGAGGCACTCCTTACCGAGGCCGCAATCCCCGCCGCGCCGGCTTCGCAGTCGGCGGAATTCCGACCCGAAGACCTTCTGTAAAGAATGCGCCCCGGCCGTTCCAGCGGCCAGGGCGCGAGTAGCCACAACGTCAGTCCAGCAAAGACCCCCATCATGGCCAACGATACCCAAAACCCAAATCCGCCTGAGGAGCAACCCTCGGGTGTTCCCTCCGGCAACCGGGGCGACACTGTCCGCGCCTCCTGGTACGTATCCCTCGACGATCTCCGCAAGGCCGTAAGCAATTCAAGCGAGCATGCCCAGGAGCTGATCGTCTGGTGTTACCTCTGGTGCATTGATGACGGGCATCCCGTCAGTCTCGCCGAATTCTCCGAGCGAGTCGCCGTCGATAAGACGACGATCGGGCGGATAATCCGCGGCTCTTACACTCACCCGGAGAGCGGCAGCCGGCTGCCGATCAGCGACAAGCTCGTGCGGGCCATGGAGCTGTTCCGGAAGATGGAGCAAGAGCGCGCCCGCGCCACCGACACCGGCTTTGTCCCGACGCCCACGGCGAAGCGCATCTGGACCGCATGCGATCTCGCCCGCGAGAGCCAGAGCCCGGTCTTCATCGTCGGCCCGTCACACATCGGCAAGACAAAGGCCCTGATCGCCTACAAGGAGGAGAACAATCATGGCCACACCGTTTACGTGCGGCTGCAGGCCGCCAGCGGCCTCGGCGGCATGGTGAAGCGCATCGCCAAGGAGCTCGGCGTTTCGGACAAGGCCAACACCGCGGACCTGGTCACGCGCATCAAGCGCGCCCTGCGGCCCAACATGCTGCTCATCCTCGATGAGGTGCACGAGCTCATGTACACGTACCGCAAGGAGAGCTTCTTCGCCTGCATGGAGGTGATCCGCGAAATCTATGACGAGACCACCTGCGGCCTGGTGCTCTGCGGGACGAAGCTGCTCTTCAGGCGGATCGAAGAAAACCGCGCCGAGCTGGAGCAGTTGCTGCGCCGCGGCGTCCACAAGGTCGTCCTCGCCGATCAGCCAACCAAGGGCGACGTGACCGCGATTCTCAACGTCGTGGGCCTGGATCTGCCAGACAAGGCAATGGTCGTGACCGTGCGGGTTGGCGGCCAGGCCGTGGCGGAGCGGCCGTACGAGCTGCTGAAGCAGATCGGCCGCGAGGAGGGCCTTAAGTCTATCTGCGAGCGCCTGCGCTACGGCCAGAAGTTCGCCAACAAGGCCGGCGAGAAGCTCACGTGGGATCACGTCGTGCGCGCCCACCTGACGATCAAGAAGAACGCGATGCCGGACAACGACTGGGACTGAGGAGGCACCATGAAGACCAAATCCATTCTCAAGCTCACGCCGGCGAAAGGCGTCACCGGAACCAACGGAAAGCCGTCGGTAGCCACCAAGTGCGGCTGCGCTAAACCGGAGTCGCCCGTTGAATTCTCCCGCCTGGACATCTTTCTGAACGGGGTGCGCCAGGGTGTCCTGATCGCCCAGGTCAGCAAGTCTCCATTCCGTTCCTTCATCGAAGGCTATGTCGAGCTCGACACCGCGATTGCCGGACTGGCCGCTAAGAATGGACGCGCGACAACTGTGGAGGAGCGAGATGTCGCTCTCTGCAGGATCGCGACCATCGCGGCGCGACTGTCCGTCGATGTGGTGATGCCTGAGTTCTCGGCCAAACATGGATGGCGGCGGCAGAAAGGCGGCGCGTCATGAGATCCCATCCGCTCGAAAACGCCTGCGATGAGCGCGGCGAATCTTGGGCCGAGCTCGTCACCCTGCTCATCGTCGCCCTGTTCGCCGGCGTCGTATGCATGATCTGGGACGGTGCGGTCGACGCCTGGCGTGCCGTCACGCGGAGGGCTCGCCGGTGAAATACATCATCTTCCGCTCTCCCGAAGGCCCGCGCGTCTCGATCTTCGCGGCCCCAACCACGCACGCTGAAGAGGCCGCGGCACACCCCTCGTGGAAGCCAGAGTCCGCCGGCTTCCTGGTCTTCCGCAGCATTGACTGTGTCCAGTGCTTCGACCGCTCGGAATCTCTCAACCTCAAACCTCGCGCGATGGACGACTCGATGATCGAGGTGCTCACCGCGGCGACACTCATGCTCACCACCGTTCCTCCCCCACCAGTCACCGTCCGTTTCCAATGACTACTCGCATCAAACTCCCCACACTTAAAACCCGCGAGGATTTCGACTTCGCCATCGGCGAGGTCGCGCAAATCACGGTTCAGATCCGCAAAATCGAGGCCGCCCGCGACCACACTGTCCAGGCCATCCAGGCCGCGTACGGCGGACATATCTCTCCGCTGCAGGCCAGGTGCAACGCCCTTGTCGCCCAGGCTGAGCAATACGCCGAGGCACACCGCGACGAGCTGCTGCCGGGCAAACTCAAGAGCGCTGATACTCCGCTCGCCACGTTCGGCTTCCGTACCGGCATGCCGGCATTGAAGCTCCTATCGAAATGGACCTGGGAGAAGGTGCTGGAGCATCTTCGCACCTCCTATGGCCTCGATTGCTTCATCCGCAACAAGCCCGATGTTGACAAGGCCAAGATCATAGCTGCGACCGAGGACGGCGCGCTGTCCTTTCCTACGCTCACACCCGACGGAGAGGAGATGACCTTTGAAATTCCGGTCGCGCAGATCGGCGTGAAGATCGTCCAGGAAGAGACGTTCTTCATCGAGCCGAAGCTCGATGACGCCAGCCAGGTCAAGGCAACCGCTGCGAAATAGGAGGAGCCATGACCCCAAAAGAGATTGCCAACCTGCTTTACGACGAGTCGATCCGCGTCGAACAAATCATCTGGCTCGCGGCGAATCATGACCAGCCTTGCGATGCCTTTCGGGCGCTTGTTGAGGACGAAGATCCTGCGCGCCTTGCCAAACTGCTCGGGATTGATCGCGAATTCTTCGCGGAAGACTGTGAACTGTCTGATCTGGGCAACACGCTCGCCAGGAAAGGACTCTCCGGCTTTCTGGTCCAGGTAAGCACTCCAATCCCCTTGGCCTTCCATCGGGACGGTTTCACGACTGGAGGGTTTGGCTATACCACGCTGGAATGGCTCTATACGGAGGCCATCGACGACGCGTTCATTAAGCGCATGACGGAGTGGAAGGACGCGTTCATTAAGCGCGCCCGCGCGAAGGCGCAGAAAACGGCAAAAGCTAGATAGGAGGAGCCATGGACAACAAAATGCTGGCCAAAGCCATCCGCGGAAAGGCGGAGGAAATCCGCGATGCGAGGGATGCCGACACGTTCGAGCTGGTCTGCGTGCTGGCGCGTGTCGTTGAAGGCAAGTCGCTCGTGTTTGTCAGGAAGGCCGATGGCGGAGAAATGTTCCCGCAGATCGCGGGCCTGGCGCCCGTTAAATCCGCATGAATCTCGCCCTCGCACAGCGCCTCGCCGAACGGTTCGCAGTCGAGCTGCAGCCCCATTGCAGCCGGATGGAAATCGCCGGGTCGATCCGCCGCCGCCGGCCCGAGGTCGGAGACATTGACCTGGTGTGCATTCCCCGCGGAGTCGAAGGCCGGGCGGCGATCCTGGCGCGCTGCGCACTCGGCCCGACAGCCAAGAAGATCAAGGAGGGGGAGCAGTACGTCGTTTTCGAGTATGTTTCCCCTGGCGGATGGGCCGCTCAGCTCGACCTTTGGTTCGCCCATGAGGACCAGAACGATCTGTTTGATTTCACGCCGAGCAATTGGGGAATGCTCCTTCTCGCTCGGACCGGTTCTGCAATGCACAACGTCTATCTCGCGCAGAAGGCGAAAGCCCATGGCCTGCATTTCCAGCCCCACAAGGGGATTATTTCGGGCGACCAGGTGGTCGCCAGCCGCACCGAATCGGAGATCTTCCACCTATTGGGGCTGAATTTCATCCGCCCGGAGGATCGCGAGCGATGAGCACTCTCAAAGACAAGCCCGGCCGCCAGATGAGACTCATGGTGATCGTCGATCGAGAGCGCAACCTAGTGCAGGTCATTCGAAACCTCCACAATACGAAGGGATTCTTGGTCGACAGCGGGAATATGGGCTGGATGCCTCTGACCGAATGGCGCGTTTTTCTGGAGCGCGAGTTGGTACTGGGGGGAGAGAAGCCTCCGTCGCTATATGAGCAACTGACCCGCAAAGCCCAATGAGCACCTGCCGAATATGCGGCTGCACTGACGTCGACTGCACCTGGTGCGTGGTGCTGACTGGGGAGCCCTGCTCCTGGACTGAACCCGATCTCTGCTCGACCTGCGCCGGCATGGGCAAGACTGATGAGCAGCGCGCGAAACGCCGGGGTAGGATCGCCCATGACAAGGCTTATGCGCGCGCCCGCGGCGCACCCGGAGCCGAGGCGCTATTCGCGCACCGCGACCGCATGCTTAGGGTTTGGGCACGGATCAATGTCCGGCGCACCAGGAGAGCAGCAACATGAGCCGAGAGCGTCTTTGGCCGCTCGCCAGCTATATGGCGACCATCATCGGGATCCTCGAACTCGGCATGGACGGGAAGATCAGAACCGCGATCCATGCCTCAAAAAACGGCCTCCGACTTTCCATTGGTGGAACGACCGTGGCTCGCGGACGAGACGGATATGAACTGCAGCGGAATTTCGATCAGGCGCGGATCGATGCGAAGAAGAGGGCATCCACATGACCGACCTACAGCATCGCAAATACCTATCGGAGTGGGGCCTTGTTCGGAAGCACTTCCGGGCAGCCGGCCTGGAGCCGAAGGCCTGCGATGCGAAGCGGCATGAGCTGCATAAGCGAGCCCTGGGCCGGGACAAGAGCTCGCTGGACCTGACCAATGCCGAATTTGACGCCGTCCTGGCCGTTTTCAGCGGCATTTCTCGGCCGGCGGACCTATCGACGCAGCTGCGCCTCCAGGAGCAAGCCCCGGAGCGCGCCGCGCGGAGGAATTTCCGAGCCAACCAACTGCTCGATTCTCTGGCCGTCGACGCCCCCGGCCGGGCGGCCTACCTCGATGAGCTTTGCCGCAAGATTTGTGGCCGGGCCTGGGACCGGCTGGCGGAAATCGAGCAAGAGAAGATTCTCGGCGTGCTGGCGGCTGCTGAGCGGCGGATGCACAAGCAATCTGGGAACCCCAAAGCCCAATCGGGGAACCCGCCTTCACAGATTACGGGAGAGACTCCATTCTGATGGATGCAACGGCAGACCTCGCACTCAAGGTCACCATCTCCAGCGTCACGCCGGAGCAGGTCGAACTCGTGGCCGACTTTCTGAGGGGCAGGGAATGGGTCAGAGGCTCCGAAATCTGCGCGGCGTTGTCCATTAGCGATCGTCGG